>Ga0194117_10002394_pt1 | contig 20051 bp, 11 predicted proteins | sample TA2MahsurfametaG_FD_160579 | JGI IMG/M metagenome (GOLD analysis project Ga0194117, IMG submission 160579) | Freshwater microbial communities from Lake Tanganyika, Tanzania - TA2015009 Mahale N1 surface | ecosystem: Environmental > Aquatic > Freshwater > Lake | place: Tanzania: Lake Tanganyika...
CCCCCAACTTCAGCAACTACTATTTGCCCCTTGCTAATTGAAACTTGAGTAAGCTAAAAGACTCAAGGAGGAAGAAAAAAAGAAAGAGGAATAAAAAATGAGCAAAGAAGATAGAGAACTTATGTAGGCCATTGAGTAGTCCTAAAAGAATGCAAATTAAGCTTATGAAGATGAGACTACAAAAAAGATAGTCAGAAAAGCTGTGACTTTAAATGAACTTTACAAAACATTCAAAATATAGAATAAGTACCGTTCAAAACCCAAGTTTGTATAAATGAAAGTCAAGGGCTTGCAAATTCCCTTTTAAACTTCTACACCTACAGGCCTACCATCAGTTTAAGAAGCTGTACTTGAGTAACTCGCTGGAGATCCTTAAAACTAAAAGTATGGCAAGGCTTATTAGTTCTTTGCAAAAAAAGGTAACCCTTAGTTCGGTAAGCAGCTCTGCATAGCTCTGAAAGTCTTAGTAAACTACAGCAGTATCTAAACTCTTTTAAAAACTTTTATTGAGCCTCTCATATCTTATATAGATCATACAAGCAGAATACATTGTTCACTTAATATAAATACTTAAACTGGTAGGCTTTCTGCTAGAAAACCCAATCTTCAAAATCAGCCAGCTCTTGATAAAGATATCTATAAGATAAGGAAAGCTTTTACAGCCTAAAAAGGGAAGAAGTTTGTGGTAGCGGACTATGGTCAACTATAACTCAGAGTTTTGGCACATCTTACAAATTGCTAAGCAATGATCACTGCCTTCAAGGAAGGAGGAGATTTTCACTCTAGGACTGCTATAGGGATGTTTAGCTACATTAAAAAATAGATTGATGAGGGTACTATTCTCTTAGAATGGGACAAATCCAAGGGGAAACCACCAGTACCACTCCTCAAGGATAAGTACGCAGCTTAGAGAAAAAAAGCCAAAACTGTAAACTTTTCGATAGCTTATGGCAAGACAGCACAAGGGTTTGCTAACGATTGGAACTGCAGTTTATAATAGGCTAAGAAAGTGATTGAGGCTTGGTTTGACAGTCGAAAATAAGTGAGAAAATGGCAATAAAACAAGAAGTATATCGCCAAAACGAAACATATAACTCAAACATTGCTTGGTAGATAAAGGTTATTAAAAAAATTCTATCAATCGTAAGTCAATAAAGGTTTAGCTGGCATGGGAGATAGAAGAGCTATCAATACTCCCATCCAGGGAGGCGCAGCCGACATTGTCATAGCTGGTATGGTCAAAATTTCAAGGAATCAAAGACTTAAAGAACTAGGATGGAAGTTGTTAATGCAAATCCATGACTAGCTCATACTTTAAGGTCCTTAATAATCAGCAGAATAAGCATTGGCTTTGGTAAAATACGACATGTCACATCCTTTTGACTTTGACTTAAGGGTGTAGCTGTAAGTAGATGCCAAAATTGGTAACAACTGGTATGAATGTAAATGATTTGATGATTGTTTCCAAAATATTATTATTAATGTTAGCAATTTATTGGACTCTCACAGCTCTACTTGTACTACTCTCTGCTTTTCTGATCTACTACTACGCAGACCCGAAGGCCGCTCTTTATGCTAAATTACTTGTTTTTATCAGTTTCTTAGCCTCCCTTATCTGCTTCGTCATCCTACCTATCGACATTTATGAATCTTCAATTTAAAATTCGGAAAGAGTCGACTATGTAAAAACAGCCTGGATTGTAATCTACTACATTAACTTTTTCTTTTGTTGGCTCGTACTTCCTTTCGCCCAAGAATACGAAGACTCAGGAGAATTTACCTTTGCAAAAAAAATAAAATAGTCACTAATTATGAATGGAATTTTGATAGGTATACTCTGTGGAGGAGCTTTGATTATTGTCATACTCTTAGTAGTCGCAGCTTAATTTACAATCAGTCAACTGCCTGGAGTTTTTGCAACTTTAGTCAACATCTTTGGTCTCACTTTGGTGACTGTATTTATGGGATATGGACTATTGTCATTCCCAAAGGAGTGTTTCCAGAGAAGAGATTATAAAACTATGGTTACCTTATGCCACAGGCAAGCTGAGGCATTGAAAAGCTAACAAGAAAACATACTATAGTAAATATATACAATCAGACAAATTTTAGACAGATAGCCAAATCGTGATGGTGACTAAAGAAGACAAGTCCTAAGTTTAATACAGCAAAACTTCAAATTTCATAACTATAATGGAGAGTAATGTGATAAAGCAAAGTAGCTAGGCAAAAAAAGCACAGCAGATCTGCATAAAATTGTAAAAAAACGAACACTTTAAAGCAATGCAAATAGTAGTCAACTAGATTAGCTTGTAGATGATCTGAAAGGAATTACATAGAGCTACCTTAATAACAACTACAGTCGTAAAAAAATTTACTACACTATAACATTCGCCTTTACTTTAGTTATTTCTGTTTTGGTATTCTTTGCAGAGATTGCGACTTTTGCATCATTCTTGGCTCCTGTTAACTTGCTGAAATTTATGGGATGGGGCGGACCAGTAGCGTATTTCTTCAATGTCTTTCTGATTGCTTACGTCGCCTATATCGTTGGGAACTCAATATTTAGGATAAAAGTGTATAAAATTTTCGCTCTTCATAAGGGACATTCTTCAGCAAGCAGTCTACTTTTTACAGCTATCAATCTCTCAAGAGTTTGCTATCCTCTTTGCTTCAACTATTTACAAATAACTGAAAGTCCGAAATCTTCTTTCATTGAATTCTTTGGATAAGTGACAATACCTCATGAGTACGCAATTATCTTCCCTATTTTGATGATTGTGTTTGCTCTTTTTAACGCTTTCGATATCTACGATAAAGTGGTTGGTTACTTGGGTCTGACGAGCTATGCTTTTGACGATTAGGAAGCTTAGTAGAAGAAAGAGTAAGGACGTACAATTTTAGTCTAAAGATTCAAGCAGAGAAATTTGTAGAATAATCTCTTGGAGATGATCCAGTTGCTATGAGTGTTAGTTTATTTTATTCTAAACCTATCTTAAATGTATATAAATGTGAATTAAGTTATTAAATCATAGTTCATGGCTTCATCTTTTGCTATCTGAGTTTCCTGGCATGAGAGGTAGGATCAAGATCTCTCTGGCTGGGATTCGGGTTTGATTTTATTTGTTTCAAATAAATATGATAGGCAATCGCAACATGATAACTTTGTCGTTTAAAAGGTTTTAATTATTCTCTCCCCTTTCCAATCTTTGAAACGGCTACTACTTCTGTTTTCTTTCGCTCACCATCTTTCACTTTCTTCTGTTCCAAAATCTCTTTCGGCGGTAAACCTAACTTCATCAATGTTTCTGCTGACATATTTCTCTTTTCAGAAAGAGTTGTACGAATGTGCTGTCCCAACATCGAATGATAGGATAGATCTGATTGAATAGTGTTGGAAAGTCCCATTACCCCGTTTTTGATCGATTAGTCCTTTTTGTATTGGTTTTTTGAGGCTGCCTTATTAGGTCCGTTAGATATATTTCCTTTATCTCTTGGGATCTTGTTTGAAGTGTTTAGAGCCTAAGTGTTGCCTAAAGAAGCCTTCGTTATTTTTTGCCCTTAAAAATCTGATTTGTATCTATTTGTTCCCGAAGAATTTTTGTCGTGCATAAGTGGCTCGAGCTGAACCGTCTTGTCAAAAACTTTTGCTCCTAAGTTCCAAAAGAAGTACTTTAATTAGATGCATTGAGGAATTTAATGAGGAGCTTGGCAGTTTGGGTGAACTCTTGAGGGTTACTTTTATTTTCCTGAATCTATGAAGTCGTACCTTTGTGTCTATGTTTCGGCCGCCACTATAAAGGCCATATTAGTTATCCTAAATCAAAGGATGAGTACATTCATTCGTAGGTAAGATGGTACTTTCTTAGGTCTTTTACTGTTTCTTTTGGGTTCTTAAGCCATCTGGTGTGTCTGGAGGGATAAAAATATTTAGAAATCAAGTCTAATGGCTAAGTTTGAAGAATTTTCTCAAAAAAAATTGGGTAAGTAAGTGTTAAAGTGCCGTATTCAAATCTAACTTTCAAAACTATGGCTGTGTTAATTGTTATCTTTATAGATATATTCAATTCTGATTTGAAAATAAAAGGAGCCAAAACAAACAACTTTTAAGCATTAGTGTTTGAATTGAATTATCAATAACCATACTACTCTTATGCATCGTTGAAACCTTCAAAGTAGTAATTTCCTCTATTACCGTTTCTAAGCATTGATTCCCAAAGTTTCAACTCCTGCTTGACGTTGTTCGGTATCATCATCTCTCCTTCAGGTCCCTCCAGTCCCAGAAACTTAATTTTGTTCCATTTTCCTATCTAAAATAGTATATACCCAGATCTTTCTCAATGTTCAAATCTGCAGACATGTACGAAAGAAACAAAGAGAGATAATCCTGAACTGAAATTTTCTGAGAAAAAATTTGCATCATCTTCTATCTTTCAATCTCACCTACGATCAGCTCTTCGAACTCATAGCTAGCATGGTCTATTTTAATCAAATTTCTCATGATATCTCTTATTAGTTAGTAGTTGAGCCTGTTACTGGATTTAGGAATCTGCACGTAGACCTTAAAGTTTGTCTCGATGATAATGGAGCACTCTAAAAGTTTGGTATTCTTCTTCTCTTAAAAAGCAAAGTTGTGGAGGAAAGGACTGATGATGAAATAAGTTTGATCAACTTTGTAAACAAGATGTAATTTTTGCAACTAGTTCAAAAGGTCACTATTTTCACTTGTTATTTTAAATTTTTTGTCGACTTTCATAGTACTCAAGGTGAGTATGTTAAGCAAAATACTTCTCCTTTTCGATTTATTTGTTAGCTTAAGGTACCCTTTGATAAGAATTGATATTTTGTATCCTATGGGCCTACGGATAAACTCAAAGTTTTCTCTTGTCATGTTTTACTGTTGCTTCATGTTACCTATTCTACACTCTCTCAAAATGTCATTATCTTATCTGAGGAGAGAAAGTAGATTAAAAAATTCATCTTTCTTTAGATGATGAGTTTACCCAAACTACTTCGGAATGGTCAATATGTATTCAGTGAGCTTATTGTAGAAAACTTCATTTAAACAGTACTTTAAACTATCAATTGGATGTCTATGGACTATTTTGATACTCATCAAATTTGCCAAGGCAGTTGTGAAATGAGCCTCTCCTTCTGAAAAGTATGGACTACGCTACATTTTGCTCAGAATTTATTTTTTGGTTAAATATGCCCCATTGGCAAGCATATGAAAAATGAGGTGCTGAGTGAATTCGTCAAAGGATCGAAAGAGAGAGCTACTAATAATAGGGATTTCAAATAGTTCCTTGATGACTGCTTAGCTTTCTCCTTTGTAGACCTACTTGATAATGTCAGCTATCATTCAAAATATTATAATTGGCTCTTTAATCACTCAAATCAAACAAGTTATATCATTTGTGATAACTATCAACTGAAAATATCATTGATTATATCTCTTAGTTATTGAACAGATTCCGATAGAGCTTCTTAGTTTTTGAATGGCTGAACACTTTAACTTTTTGAGTTAGTAATTTTAGTAATTTAGACTATTAAGTCTCCTTGTTTAATAGGAGTTTCTGAGACAAAATTATTTCTTAACTTTCTGTCTCTAAATTTTTGGGAAGTTAGCAATACTCTGAGTTGCTACTTTTGTGCTTTTAATTCTTTTCTTGTTCGTCTAAATAGCTATTCCTATGAAACTTGTTCTGACACAGCTCTTACGAAATGCAGCACTTACTTGTTGCACTTATAGCATACGATAATACCATTGACATCATTTTCAATCTCAATGAAAACAGGTTAGTGGCAACAACTGCTGGTTGGATATTCATAAGGCTCTGCATTTATTTGGGTTTACATGAGAAGTAAATACGAATAATTTGGGTGGATTTGATTCTCCCTATCCAAAGCATCTCTTTGATAATCTTGATTTCTTTGAAAAGCTTTTTGGCTATCATACAATAGTGTTCAACGAGAGGATCAGAGGGATGTAATAGTATCATATTTGGATCTGGATTTATTAAACTCCCCATAAAGGATAGATTTTGGTCTATGTGGGAGCGAAAGTACTTTTGATAAAGATTATGTTAGGGTACACAGTGCTCTGCATAGAAATAGAATATAACCAAACTATATTATAAATTAAATGGACGAGTCACAAAATTAACAGCATCCCAGCGAAGCTGATATTTATAAGAGAATCAAAGTACTGGGAAGTGGGTCATATGGTCGCGCATTTTTAGTCGAAGAAAAGGAAACAAAGCAATAATGGGTAATCAAACAAATCAACCTCACTGATTTGGCTCCAGAGGAACAATAGATCGCTCTCAAAGAGGCAAAGATACTCGAAATGTTAGATCACCAAAATATCGTCAAATTCAAGTAGGTCTATAGAACTGCAAAGATGAAACTGAACATAGTTATGTAATATGCTTCTGGAGGAGACCTAGCACAGAGGATAAAGTAAGCCAAAGAAAAGAATAATTATTTTTCATAATAACAAATTTTAGAATGGTTTCTGCATCTCTGCATGGCAGTGAGGTACATCCATAGTAAGTAAATTTCAAATCAATTAGGAAAATCATTCATCGCGATCTCAAAGCTCAAAATGTATTTCTAACACAAGAAGGTTTGGTAAAGTTAGGCGATTTCGGAGTTGCTAAAATTCTTTAAAATACTTTATCAAAAGCTAGAACAGTCGTAGGCTCACCTTACTACCTTTCTCCCTAAATCATATAAAATAAACCTTATTCATTTAAGACAGACATTTGGTCATTAGGTACTCTTTTGTTTTAAATGTGTGCCTTACATCCGCCTTTTACTGCGAACAATCTGCAATTTTTAGCTTTAAAAATCGTTCAAGGAGGTATTCCTATTTTACCAAGTAAGTATTCTTAAGGATTGAAAGCACTTGTGAAACTGATGTTGCAAACAAAATAATCCAATCGGCCAACAATTGGCCAAATTTTTAAGTTAAAAATCATTTAGGATACAATTTAGAGAGTTATGAATAAATCAAAAATCTATCCTCAAACTGTCTAAAACTTTGCATATCTCACCAATCTTAAACCGCCCCCAAATCTACTCTCTAATAATATTAATGAGAACAAAAGCTAAATAATTGTGAGCAAACAAGTTAAAGAGAATGAAGATAGCCCCTCAAATATCAAACCCAAAACTCCTTTTGCAAATGCAAAGAGAGGACCCAATAATTTCTTCAATAGACCGATTTCTGGAAGGCGCAAAGTTTAATTACCTTGTAACTATTTAGCTGACTTGGCTGATTTGATACAGATCAAGCCATCTTTGCTTGAAAAACATGAAAAGATGGAAAAACCTCAAATTCCTCTACCAATCGTCAATAAAATCCCATCCAATCAAAAAGTCATTCCTCCTATTTTATAAAAAATCGACATTAGAAAAACAGATATTGTCAGGTAGAAGCCAGAGATAATTTCACCACCTACGACAGCATTTAGCAAAAAGAGACCTTCTGTAGGTAATATCTCAGTCCAAAAAAAGTAATAAATAACAAAAAACTAGCATCCAAAAGTCATCAAACATTATGAAGTAAAGAAGTAAAATATAACTGAAGCCAAAAAATAGAAAGAATCAAAAAAGTTTAATACAAAAGTTCAAATAAAAAAAAAGACGATCCCAACCAAAAGGCAAACATCAGATATCAAATTAGAGATATTTTCGGAGTAAGCTAAAAAGAAAATTTAAACTTAAAAGAAAACCGAAAAAAAGATATCTGAGAAAAGTCGTAAAACTGAGAAAACACAGAAAACAAAGAAAAAAATCGTACCTAAATAGCACTAATAGTAGAAAGTGGAGCCTGTGATGTAATAATAAAAATTCAACTGCGACCCCTAAGTAATATCCAATTAAGAAAATCTATCTAACTACTATTCAAATTATGAAGAGGATTAATTCGAGTCATACTCTTAATAGTAATAATCTGAAGACGATTTAACTTTCTCCATAACACACAACTAAAACTTAGGCAATAACTTTCAAAAGTTAATGCATTAGTTATAGAGAATAAAAAAGCTAGTTGAAGACGGACAAGATATAGATGAAATGATTAATCAAGGTGATACCATTCCTGAATTGATTGTGTTTTCAAATGAAATCAGAGAAGATGACACCTAGTTTGAGAGCAACTCATCCAAAATATAACCAGCACCTCAACACATCAAAATCGATTTGGCGAGTATCAGTAATCAGTAGTAGCTTTAAAATGCGAGAGTTTAATTGTAGGAAGCAATGGGAATAGAAAACACTTTGTTCGTATATCATAAGATTGAGGAAAAAATGGATAAATAAGGTCTTAAATTTGGAGAAGAAGATATTGTTTCCTAGATCATTTCAGATAAATCTTAGATTCGCAAAGAGACGCTTAAAAAATACTTAGGACTAATTGTTGCTATTCTAATGACTGAAAAAAACATGTTTTGATACTTTACTATTTTGATTTAACTACATTTCAGTCAAAAAGATTTTAGCAATTTGAGTAAATTTGAGGCGATACTAAATTTTGCACAAAATGATATAAAATTATATTTTAATATTAACGAATATGACATAAAGGAAAACTATCCAGTCATCTCAGCCATGTAATTATTATCTCACTAAGCTATTCTCGCCCTCAAAAACATAGTCAACAAAGTTAAAGACTATTTGTCCATGAGAAACCTCACCATCGCCATCAGACAGCACTGCTTAGAAGAACATCAAACTCATCTCAAAGATAATTATCTAAGATTTTTCCTTAAATGCGAAAGCCAGCTCAAGAGAAATACCTCAGCATAATGGAATAAAATCATAGACCAAGAAATCAAAAGAATGGTGAGTTCATAGAAAGTATTTTTGTTCATGCATATCAAAACTTAAAGGATCAGTTTTGCAAAAATAAGGTCATATGCGCAGCTAGATGAAAGTACAAAGATAGAGTAAAAAATTTGCGAAGAGTTTGATTAACTCAAAGATATGTAGATAACTGAGGTATATCAATTCTTATAAAGGAAGTGAGAGTTAAGACAAAGTACTTTTTCAAATGGTGTCAATTCATTTCAGAAAAAAATGAAATCAAGAAGATGAAAAATAAATAGATCTAAGACCTAAAGAAAGCGAAGATTTTCAATCAATAATCTTCCAAATTTGGGTCTTTTATGAAGTGGAAGCAGTATGTTCGCAGGATAAAGTTCGCCCAGAGTAAAGCCATTGAACTCTAAAAAAAAACTAAGGCTAAAAAACTTCAAGACATCTTCATTCAGATCAAAGAAAAAATATGTAAACATTAAATCATTTAGAAATTATATAGATTTAGAAAATGCTAGAACAAGCTGTAACAAACAAGTTACAAAGCCTCGAACTCAAAAGTGTATTTAATAGACTAAAAATAAATAAGATTAAAGAAAATAGTTATAGGTCTAAACTCCAAAAGAAACCTAACATCTGGCTTTATAGATTCTATGCTTAGCTGAAGAAAAGATCAAAAGTCCTTTAGAATAAAAGCTCGATTTAGAGTAGGCTGTAAATTGAAGAAGAGTACAAAAAACTTTGCAAATTAATATGTTGGAAAGGTCTCAAAATGAAAGTTCAAGAAACAAAGTCTAAAATTAATACCATACGACTATCTTCCAAAATGGTAGGCTTTAAATAGTTCAAAAAATAGACAATTTTTAAAAAATAAGTTCGAAGGAAAAAAAAAGAATTTATGAAAATCTTTAAAACTATTCTACTTAACAGTTTTATACACGCCTACAAATCAACTTTGGAAGATAAAAGGTAAATTAAAAGTCAAGAAAAAAGTGTCTTAAAAACATTAGTCAGATCTTACTTCAACAGTTTTAAAACAAAGGCATCCCACAAAAAAATATTTGAAGCAGAATTAAATCAGAAACTGGATGCAGTTAAATCAAAACTTTAAATTGTTAACAAGTTAACATTTATACATAATCTAAGAGGAATAAAGCAAAGCAAAGTATAATTCTCTAACAAACGAAGTTTATTAAAGAAAACAACTGCGTTTAATTTCTTTAAATTTAGCTTCAAGGTCTATCAACAATGGAAGAAAGAACAGCAATAAATTCGTAGCTTTTTACTGACGAAAAGAAATAATATGCTAAAAAAACTATCCTTTGGAGGATTAAAGGCCTATAAAAATGTTAAAATCGGAGAATTTTAGACTCTTACAAGTATTTTTAGTTTATTTGGCTCAAAAATAAAGTCTTAAGTCTTTAGTTGTCTCAAAGAAAGAAATCAGACCTCCAAAAAACTAGAGAGATTAATCAAAGCTAGTTAATTTGTGACTTTAAAAGTATCCTTTATTACGATTCTAAACAAAATGCTTAGTAAAAAAATGAAAATCAAGAGTTTCTGTACTCGAAAAGACACACAGTTAAAACGTAAACTATTTGATATGTTACTGAAAAATTCTGAATATTTGCATGAAGCCACTCTACAAGCACATGAATTCTACAAAAAAATGATTAAAAAAGAGTTCCTCAACAATCTATCTTTGTAGGTGTAACATGCTTCCCAGAAGAATACTATGATGAGAAAGATACAGTAAAGTAGGAAAAAAACCATATATAATCGATTCAAATCAAAGCAGTAAAAGACAGAGTTAGTTTAATAGTCCTATTTATAATTGAGTCAAGTCGTGAAATCAAACCGATTCTACGATTTCTACAACTCTTCTAAAGAATTAGTTGACTATCGAATCTAAGAGTAAAGAAAATCGATCAAAGTGGAAAAAACTATTGTAAGAGGATATTTTAAAAAAATGAGATCATTTGTGAAGGACAGGAAACAAAAATATCAATATGAGTAATAGCTGAGCTCTCATTATGCAAGTTTGATTCGTTAAGTTCAACTTAACTTATCGATTAAAGCTTTGAAAAAGATGCTCAGGCTAACCTAGACGTCTTTATATCATAGAATATAAATACTGGGAGCTCTGAAAAAAAAATAGTTTATCAATTTACTCAGATTTAACAAGAAGAATAAAGAAATCAAAAATCAAAATAAAATCTTGAGATTTAATGAAATGGTATATACTCTAAGCTCTAATTGTTAAATTAAGTAAAAGCGGATGAACTTAATTAAATTTTTGAAACATTAGAGATCCAAAAATATGTTAACAACATTCAAAAATAATCTTGCCACTGATATTGAGTAAAGATAAATCAAGTAAGTACAACTCCAAAATTATCTTTGTGATTCTCGCCTTCATTAATCTAAAAAGAATTTGATCTCAAAGATAAAGAAACACTATTAAATGAAATAAAACAGTTGGATCCTCTGCAACAGAATTGCTACCATAGGATTCAAGGCTTTTGTGACCGGATACTTAGATAAAAAATCGAAACAGCTTCAACAACTAGCTGCTTTAAAACACTACGCTTCAAATGTAGATATCGTAGCATTTAGGTCAAAAGACGTGGCATGAGAGCCTTAAAGTACTCCATAAATATGTCACTTTTAAAAGAAAATCGAGCCAAAACTGAGAACTACTCAAAAATACTAATTGAAAAATCGATGGATAACGTAAGGAAAAAGAACAAACTTATGGAGACGATTGAGAGGTACAACATGAGCAGAGTTAGTAGAGTTGTAAGATGATATTTTCTTTGATTTTTTTGGTTATACAGTTATTAATAAATTTAAAAGCGTATGTTATTGTAGGTACGGGCGAAGAAGGCCCAAAAAATATGCAACAAAACTGCTATAAAATCGTTTATAAGTGTGAACTCTATCACTTCTAATCCTGAGATCCAAGTTCTTCTCGATAAAGTACTTACAAATTGATACAGTTGCAGTTTATGACGGGTGAATTTTACGAATAGAAACCTAATCCTTTAAATTTAGTAGAGTGGGGAAGAACCAAATACATACCGACTTAATCTGAAAATAGAATCAAGATTTAAAATAGAATTTCATTGAAAAAAGCAGACGATGTAGGTTGGCTCATATTTAGGAAAAAGTGAGACCCAGAATTAAACCTATCAAAAGATACTCTCTGTCTTAAGAAAAATCCAGAAAAGAAAAACCTATGAGCTACAAAGAACATTATAAGGCAATCATCTAATCTTTAAATTAGAAGAAGAAAAATATGGAAGTTTAGTCCGAAGAATAAATAATCTAAAACAAAGACAGCCAAATCCATTCTTCTGAAGGTTTCAAGTATTATGACAACATTAAGAAGTATACTCACCTACTTTCTTACATCTAAGATAAAATCAATACAAAAGAAGCCGCAAAAATGTCCAGAAATAGCCTCATTTTGCAAAAGAATTTAGCTAGGACATCAAAAACCATCCAGAATGAAAAATTCCTCGGTGGAATGGGAAAAACATCCTAAACAGTTCTCCTTGCAAGCTCTGAAAATTAAATAAAAATTGATTCAATTATCAAAAAATGGAAACCAAAAAGCAGATATGAAAGGAAAATTATGACGGCTGAAAATAGATACAGCAGTAGTAACAGAAGTAAAACAAAGGATCTGTTGAACTCTACAATCAAAATGGGTTCACATCGTTATGATTCAGAGCTTAATCTCGAATCGAGTCTGGAGAAGCAACAATTTTCATAAATTATAAGGGTAAAATGAGTTAAAAATTTGCAAATGATAATTAATAATTCCATATCTAAAGATGTGTCGTTTGATTGAGAGATAAAGTGTTTATTTTGTACAAATTGATTTCTTATTCAAAAACTCAGAAATAGCATTACTAATTCTTTCATAATCATACTATAATTATCAAATGCAGGCATAGCAAAACATAGTTGTTATCCACACGCCTAACCAGGAGATCTAGTAGCATGCCGAGACTTAAGTCTACGATTTTTCGGAATGCAGAAGGATAAAAATATTAACTACTCATGAGTAATTACATAGTAATGTAGCATTTACATATTTACACACCAAAATGTCCCTTTGGTTGTTAAATTGTTTGCTCCAGAGGCTTTTAAAAACTACGAACAGGAGGTAAGCTACCTAACAAAAATGACTCATAAACAAGTTCTGAAGATAATGTACAAAAGAAAAGCACTTAATCCCAACGCATGTGAACCTTTGGAAAAATGCCATTTGATTGTACTAAAATAGGCTACAAGAGGGGACCTAAACTAGTACCTTCCTCGATTTGGTAAAATGACATAAAAGATGGCAAGAACTTTTTTTATTGAAATAGTTTAGGGTCTGAAGCAAGCAAGTTAGCTTAGTCCAAAAATAATCCATCCTAACTTGCAAGCTAAAAGCATACTGTTAGGTTAGAATGGTCAGTTGTACATTTGCGGTTGGAGCTAAATAACGCACAAAGATGAACATATAAAGATGGAAGAATGTATCTTTTCTTGTGGAGAAATACTAATTTGTTTATTAACTTCTTTCATGCCTTTCTACAAAAAATATAGTGTTACTGACTAGTTTTACAAGTTTATTAACCCAGACCATATTCATAAGTTTTGGGAACAATTAGAAAAGAGTATGAATCGAGTCGAGAAAAATTTTAAGTTCCCTAGTTTATTCAAACTCTTAGTCGAAAAGATATTCCTCAAAAAAATGAAAAATTTTGATTAGATCCTTAATGATTAATGGGTTAAAGGCGAGGTATATACTCTTCAATAGCTAAATGCCTTACTTTAACAAAACTAATAATTAAAAAATCAAAAGTTGCAGGCGAAAAAGAAAATATAACTCTAAAATGAAGAAAAACGTAATATTTTGACTATTCAGGAAAAAAAGCTATAAGGGATTTCTAACTAAGTTATGGCCTACAAAGGTCCTCTGAAACTGAATTTGAACGTTTCGTCAAAGATTACCAAGCAAATAAAATCCAAGAGGAGGAATTACCTACTAAAAAATGTAACATAAAAGTGGAAGGTTCACCAGGTTTCATTGTAGCTTCTCTCCTCGAATTCCTGAGATAATAAGATGGAAAAGCTTCGATAATGGTCGCCTAGCAGTTTGTATTAAGTAAGCATAACATTGTGAAGGTCAAAAATTAATTTTTATTTGACCTATCCTTTTAAGTTCTGCTGCTTTAAGAGGAAGAAGAGTAATCAATAAACCCAACAGCACCTGCAGACACTGTAAACTTAAAGTTGAAATTAAGTTTTTCCAAAGCATAAAAGCAAGTTTACGCTGAGATTTAAGATGTGGAATCAAATTTCAATACGTACTATACAAACGTTGCGCTTCAGTTTTTGTAGGGGAAGATAACGGACAAGAAGTAATCGTTGTTGAGTTTCAAAAAAAAATGAGTTTTTGTAATGATTACGGTCATCAATCTATTGACTTTATCTTTTTGATGTAAAAATATTGGAGAATTATTATTGATAAATAAGCTATATTTAAAAACAGTAAAAGCCACAGAGTTAAGATACCGAACTATGCGTCAATAGTCTATACAATATCGTAAACTGATTTTGATTTGTTAAGGTATGAAAGAGGAGTTAGTAGCAACACGAAATCAATCCTGTTATAAACTGACACCATAGGAAATTCTTTTTTTGATTAGTTTATTATATAAATTTACATTTATAGTCGAAAACAATGGAGGTCTAGCAAAACTAGATTTAGTGCCAAATTATCTTAAAATACTTGATTTTTAGCCAAAATGTATTCACCATCACTACCTTTCTCAACTTCATCGACCCCGAACAAGTTCAAGTCATCGCTGAGCTCGCTCTCGAAAAGAAGAGGCAATAAAAATTTTACAGGATAGCTGTAGCTAAACTTTTTGTAAGTGCCTACCTTAACAGAGTGGATCGCTCTATCTTTTATCTCTTTTACGAAGAACCTGAATTTCAAAACATTTAGAAAAATATGATTAACGCTTTAGCTCACGGCAATTACTAATTTTTAGAAAGAGCCTATTATAATTTTCAAACAATCTTCTCAGAACTACTTCAAAGAACTTCCTTTTTGAATACCAAAAACTAACTAAAAACCATAATTGAATCGATCTTTTTCTAACCAGACATGCCCTTGCCCAAAATGAAGAGATAAACTATTGGCATCTACTGTGAAACCCCTTTTCAAGAGTTTTTGAGTTTGAAAAGATTTGAATAAAAGGACCTCTTAGAGGACCAGTGGTTGGATGAACCTCTTCAATAACTCAAATCACATTTTGATTAGTAGGTAACAAGAGGTATTATCTCAAATTAGTCTATCATTTAAAAGATTATAGAAACCGTTAGATATAGAGGATGGCTGATTAACACTTAAACATGGCAACAGTATCTGATCTAAGGCTTTGACACCCATAATCTTATTGTTATCTTACTGGCAATGAGTTCAGAATCGGTGGAAACATACAACATTTTACTCTAAAATATTAAAGATCCTGTTATGCGCTTTGTAGAATTCAATTTAAGATCTTCCATTTATCGGAATATTGTGCTTGCAATTGAAGTATAAATGGTTTTATTTAGTAACAGTTTTCTTTTGCTATTTCAGCCTATAGCGACATACACAAAAGAATGTATAACCCGCCTCCTTAGATACCTAATTTCAACTTTTGGAGGCCTGCTCTGTCGATTTGGATACAAAAAATGTCGCATTACCATACAAAAAACATGAAGATTTACGATTACATTTCCGCTAAGCTGAGAGAGAACAGCCTTCTGAAGTATCTTGGGTCAAAAACCGAAAGATTACCTTCAGTTTACAGGTACCCGCGACCGCACTCAGCGAGCTCCGGGATGAAGCCGAGCTCAATGGCTTCAGCGAGGTTCTCAAGGACCAGGCCTACGCCGAAAACGGAAAAAGCCTCGAAATTTAAGGCTTTTTCGAAAATAATCAGGAAATCTATGAAGTGTTAGCGAAAGACTACCTCTAATACAGTGTGGACATGTCAATCAATGAGGTTAATGTGCATTGGTGCGGTCATTCTGAACAGACAATAATAAACTCACCAGTGTATAGAGAAATAACGAAAGGTTTTGTTCAAAACTCTATTATTCTCTATAACTACATCAAAAACTTGGCTGAAAAGCACATGCCAACAGACCTTAAAATCTTGACATTTCGGGAGCTTATGAAGTAAGATCTACAATTAGTAGATTAAAAATTAGCAAAACCCAATATTTTAAGATAGCTCTTACAGATTTGCAACAAATCAATAAGGTAAATGGTCAATACAGTGGGATAGTTTTATGTTTTTGGAGAATAGGTAATGAATAAATACAGACTTTTCCGTTAGTTTCAGTAGAAAGACAATATACTAGAATACTTCGCCTCTAAGATTTAACTTAGCATGGATTGCCCATCTTCTTTGAGCTTCTATTATGATCTACAAGTCAATTCCTTAATAGAAATTCCAAAAATGGAGGCTGAAATTTCGAGTGAACATTCTTAAGACCAAGAACATTCAATTTATGACAGCTAAAGTGAAGGAAACGTATGATACAGTCCCATAAATCATTACCTAAAATGAAATAAAAATAGATCAATTTATAGCTATCACTCTTTTTTATTATGCTTTTTGATGTGCTTCTTCTTTTGTGTGCCGAGTGAGGGCATAGGAGGATCGCTGCTGTTTGAGCTGTCATCGTCTGAACAAGATGAATCCTCCGAACTTGAAGAATCCTCTTTCTTTTTTTTCATGAACTTTTTAGGGAGCACGTTGAGTTTCTTGATTGAATTATTGTATGCTTAATTCCACCAATCATCTTTCCAGTTGGTGGGTCCACCTAATGTTTTCTTGCCAAGTCCAAGATTTTACTATCTTCTTTTGACTTGCACACAATCTGCATTACCGTGTTGGTTTTTGCCAAGTCCGTTTCCTTCTTTCCAGCCCATATTCATCATGAGTTTCTTGGCATATTCACTTTCGAAGCGAATATTAGACACGCCTGAGCTTTGCAAAAGTCTGTCTCTATATTTGGTTGACATCAACAATTAATTATTTATATCGTTGAGAGAGCTTATTCATTTACTTAAATGTCAATATATATTGTTTTAATCCCAATCCTGCAAAAAGATATCCCAATGCTTTAGATTAAAATTATGTTACTTGATTTCAAAAGAAGACCAGTATATTTAATATTATGTTGGGAAGAGAAACCAAAAGGAAAACACATCTCACTTAAACGTTCTAAAGTTAAATCAAATAAGATAGAGGTAGCAGATTTCTCATGGACAAGACTTTGTACAAAGGAATCAAGTAAGTTAGTAATTACATAGGGATCATGATGTCAGCAAAATTATTGATGTGAGCAAAGAAGCAGGACAGCTTGGAGACAAGGCTTTGCCAAATGAGCTCTAGTAACTTGAAAAAGTAGTGATTTAAATAAGGAGAAAGTACGATGAGGCCAGAACTCAAACTGTTCAAGTTTAAAGTTAGTTATAAAAACTAAGAAAAACATCTGAAACATTGAAAGACGAGTAAAAACGTTTAAAATAGTCTATATCGGGAGCAAAAAGCGTATTTTTCTCTTAAAACTAGAATCTGGAGAATAAACAAAAGCAATCTGAGAGTCTTTTCATCAATGTAGAAGCCAGAACTTACGACTTAGATATTTATAAAGAGATGGTAGCAACTCTCAAGAATGACATTTTGATCATTAAGAAGAGAAATTTTGATAAAGACAACGCGTTGAAGCAAGATAGGACTAAAATGAAATCTCTCAAAAATAACGATTTCCATAAAACGTAGCTCAGCTACAAGTGCAGAGATATGCTTCAATCAGTGTAAAGGGCAGTAATAAATAAACAGCATTAAAGAAACAGTAAATTGAATACATTCTATGATGCTCTTAACAAAAAACACGAAAATAAACGCAAACAGGGATAGAGAGAAAAGTAAATCTAATAAGTAATCATAAAAGCAATGAGTGAGAAGTTGCAAGAATAAAAATAGTGGATAAACATCTGCCATGTTAATCTGTTTTTGAAACGATTTTTGAAGAGTAAAATGGAAAAGTTGATAAAATAGAATGCTTAAATTGAAGGAGCTTATCACAAAATTAGGAGCAACACTGATATTAAAGATTGTAAAGATTTGATCACCAGGTTTTTAAATCGAGAAAAAGACTATGGGACTTTGCTCAGAAGTATTTCTGAAAAATAAGCGAGACTGTAAAGTTAGAAAGCCTAAAGGTAGAAACTTGAAGCAAGGAATCATGAATTGAGGCAAATGTCTGAATAGATTTCAGACTCATCTCATAAATCCAAATAAAAAGAGAATCCTTTATAAAAAGAACTAACCGAAGTGGAGTAAGCTTTGAAGGAAATTTAATCAAAAAAAGAATTGATTAGAAAGTGGTCAACTAGATTCTACTGTTTTTTCTCTAACAAAACACGAGATCAGATAAATCAAAGGTACCAGAATAGATCTTTGACTTAACTGACCAAAGAAGTTTTAATCTAAATCTCTAAATTTCTAGATCATTTACAAGGAGACGAAGTATTACTATTTTTATTTAGAACTGTTCAGACAACATCAATAGTGCATTTATGTCAATAAGACCTTCTGAAAAGACCTTTGGTTAAGACATGGTAAATAGAAACAAAAGAGTGAAAACGACAGCCGTCGAAGATTATTATTTATAAGGAGATGAAAGAGACGGCAACTATGATGGTAGTTCTGAGGCATAATTTTTGCACTATAATCGTAGGTTGACTAAAAAAAACGATATAAACAGAAGATTCCGTATCAAGACACAACTTAAATGATCCTGCATAGCTTTATAGACTTATAGGCTGTCTTTATTATATAAATAATTTACACGTCAAAATGAGAAATATAGGAGTATACATCATTGTACTCTTATGTTTGTTAACTTGTTATGTCGCCTTCGCAAAGAAGATACCAAACCCATACAAAGTATTAGGGATTAGTCAAAACGCTAATGATGAAGAGATCAAAGCTGCTTTTAAGAAAAGATCTAGAAAATATCATCCCGATAGAAACAAAGTAGATCCAAGAGCAAAACAAAAGTTTTAACAAGTTGTTAATGCCTATGAATTGCTAAAAGATCCAAAAAAAAGACAAATATATGATCAAACAGGCGGAGACGGATCCGATCATTTTCAGGGAGGACAACAACATGGAGGCTTTGGATTTCCGGGAGGTGGCTTCGGATTTCCTGGAGGCGGTTTCGGATTCCCAGGAGGTGGCTTTGGAGGAATCAATATTGAAGATATAATGCGAGCACAAATGAATGCTCAAGCAGGTTAAAGGCAAAGAAGTAGAGGAGGACAGAGGAGACAACAAGGTAGAACTTATAGTTTTAGTTTTGGAGGAGGACAAGGATCTGGTTTTGAATTTTGATCATCAATTACTTCATAAAAAAGTATTTTAATAATCTGATTTAAATCAATACTTGTAATCGTCTTTCTTGTAGGGTCCCTCAACAGCAACTCCAATGTAATCAGCTTGATCTTACTTCAAAACTGTAAGTTTGGCACCGAATGCATCTAAATGGAGACGAGCGACTTTCTCATCTAGGACTTTGGGGAGTTTGTAAACTCCAGTTTGGTAGGCATTGGTGGTTTTGTTGTTCCAGAGTTCAAGTTGAGCCAAAGTTTGGTTGCAGAATGAGGTACTCATGACGAATGAGGGATGTCCAGTAGCACAACCAAGATTTAAAAGACGACCTAAATAAAACTAAAAATACCTTCAGCAAGAAGAATAATGGAATGTCCATCTTCCCAAGTGAATTTATCAACTTGAGGCTTGATGTTAACTCTGGTGACGTTAGGAGAATTCTTTAAGGTTTCAGTCTCGATTTCGTTATCGAAGTGACCAATGTTACCAACAATAGCGTTGTGTTTCATCTTGCTCATGTGTTCGAAAGTGATAATTCCTTTGTTTCCAGTTGAAGTAACATAGATGTCAATGATATCGAGAACATCTTCAATTCTCACAACTTCGTAACCTTACATGCAAGCCTGAAGGGCGCAAATAGGATCAACTTCAGTGACATAAACTCTAGCACCACTTCCTCTGAAGGCTTGAGCGCAACCTTTTCCGACATCACCGAAACCGCAGACAAGAGTCTTCTTTCCGGAGATCATGACATCAGTGGCTCTA
>Ga0194117_10002395_pt1 | contig 20045 bp, 11 predicted proteins | sample TA2MahsurfametaG_FD_160579 | JGI IMG/M metagenome (GOLD analysis project Ga0194117, IMG submission 160579) | Freshwater microbial communities from Lake Tanganyika, Tanzania - TA2015009 Mahale N1 surface | ecosystem: Environmental > Aquatic > Freshwater > Lake | place: Tanzania: Lake Tanganyika...
AAAGAGGAGAAGCAGTAATTAAAGTAATAATAGCAGAAAAAAGAGACAAAAGAGGAGTTGAAAAACCAGACAAGATAAACAATTATAAAATACGTGCCATAGTAAATCACAAATCCCATCACTTTCAAAATCCGTTTGCCGAATGGATCGAGCATCGTTTTAGTGCTGCCTAAGTAGTAAAAAATAAATTACATTTTCAACTATGTGTTCTGCCTAGATTAGTAACAGGCAGGTTTCGAAGATGCAAATAATATGAACTTCTAAATATTCCAACCTCATGAGAAAGTATACCTGTCTGGCAGAAAAGATGAGGTGATTGGTGATGTTTTTGAAGGCTCAAATATGTAGACATTGATTGTAAAAGAAAACTGAAAATGATTAAGTCAATCATTTATTAAAGCCACTTCATACACTAAAGTCAACTATATCGATTACTCAATATAACCATTGTATATACTTATTTATGAAACTATTTCATTGATCAACCTATTACAAATTGAGTTGTATAGATTGATGATGAGGAAGTTTAAACCATTCGAGTTGTAAGTTATAATAATTGAATGGGTCCAAAAAAACCAAAAAAAGAATAGTAACCAGATGATAAATGGAAACCAATGCCTGCGCCTTAACTCGAGGCCAATCTCAAACTCTACAAGTAAAAAGTTGGTGACATCAAATCTAAAAGAAATTACATCCAAATGGATAGAGATATGGTCGAAAAATTCCATCACAACACAGAACTAGAAATACAGGAAGTACACACATAAATACTGAACAAATAGACCGAAGCAGAGAATATGCAACAAAATCATAATACAGAAGTCAAAGTGTTTCTGCAAAAGTTGAAACTTTTAGAATACGAACAATAAAAGGCAGATATGAATATTTAAAAAGATGGGGAGGAAGCCAAAATCAAAGAGAATAATTACTATTAGAATCGCATGAAAGACATGAAGAAAAAGAAACAAGATCTCAAAAAAAATATCATTGAAGAAGAAAAAGTACATATCGAAAAGACAGCACTCGCTGAGCATGACCATAAAAGAAGCGAAGAGTTCACTGTTGCACAGCAGGAAAACCAACTTAGCGAGATGTAAAAAAACTATGAAGCAAAACTTGCCAAAATGAAGGAAGAACTTGAACTGAAGCAAAGAGTCGAAGTGCATTAACTATAATAGAGGAAAAATCTGCACATAAACGAATTGATGAAAAATCACTAGTAAGCATTTGCTTAGTTGAAAAACTATTACAATGAGATCACTCGAGATAATATCAAGCTGATCAAATAGCATCGCAACTAAATTAAAAGAATAAATGAGGAATCCTAAAAGAATAAGAAGAAGATAATTTAATTGAGGAACTCCAATAATGAACTCAAGGAACCACTCAAACGAGATGGACTTGAAAGAGATAAACTTAAATCACTGCTGAGACAGTTCTAAAAACATAAGATGAGTAGAGAAAATTACAAGAGTAAGCTAAGCTCAATCAAGGATAAGGTGCAAAGACTTGAAAAGGAATTTGCTTAGCTAACTGAAAAGTATGATAAAGTAGTCCTCGATAAGAAAGATCTTAAAAACAAATTTGAAAAACTTACCAATGAAGTCAAAAAACATGCCTAACTACACAATGTGGTCCTATCCCGTAAGCTTTAAACACAGATCTAACAACTTGAACAGAAAGAGGCTCAACTCCATCAACTAGTCCAAAACTCAGCATTAGATCCCAAATTGGTAGACGAAATCAAAGGCAAAGTCAAAGATTCGATCGAGAATAAAAATGTAAGCATTAAGAACTTAAAATACAGTATACACCATGCCACTAAAGCATACAATGATGCTATCCGAGTCTATGAAGCAAAATTGGTTCAATTCGGTATTCCTGCCGAGGAACTGGGTTTCCAACTGTTGCAAACAGTAACAAGCACAATGCCAGCAGGTCTAGTTTCAAGTTGATAGTCGCCTTTATAATCATCATTATCATTATAATTATTCTTCAAATATGTAAGATACAAAGTACAAAATAGTAAACAAAGATGTTGAGAATCCAGCAGGTGATAGTATCAGTAAGTATCAGTAGGTCAGGAGTAAGATAATTGTGATGTAGTTAGAGTCCAAGAATAAGGATCAACGAGCATAGTACATTCTGGAGTCATTGGAAAAGGAGATTTCAATGTCAACTTCGAATCTATTTTAGTTCAAATGAGAAAAGGATAGAAATGGTCAGTAGAAGGTAAATAGGTATCGAAATAGATTAACGTCAAGTTAAACATACAGTTTAGGTGATGGAGTTAGGAAAAATAGTAGATGGAAGAAATTATTTCTAGATTGCAGATACACTCAAAACAGAAGGGAATGGATACATCAAAACTAAATAATATGCTAAAGCTATTAACAGCTACACATAGACCTATAACTTACTGGTCAATGATCCCTCAGCAAAGGCTCAATAATTAAAATTATCAATCATAAGCAACCTAGCTTTGGCAACTCTCAATAGTTCTTAATACAAAGCTACACTCTAGTGGTGTGATATGCATCTGGAAGAGACAATTGAAGCAAATGTGAAGATAATTTATAGGAGAGCCAGTGCAAATAAAGGTCTTAAGCAGTGGTAGCAGGCTAGAAGAGATATAAATTTAGGGATTAAGGCAAGTAAAGGAGATTCCTAGTCGATTACTAATTTTAACAAATTGTTAGCACAGGTTTAGAAGGAGTAGAAGGAGCAGAAACTGAAGTAGAAGGCAGTGTATGGCAAAATGTTCAATTGATTTATGATGTAAATGTTAGTAAACAACTATCTTCCTAATAATTAGTAGCTTTGTTAATCAAGATAATTAGAGATCAGATAAGTGTTGTGAAAACTGCAAGCAGATTCGCTCTCATAAGTGCGGGTATAAGTTTGTGAAAGAGGTGATTGAAGCGTGTTAGTTTGATAGGTTTAATAATAATCTTAATGGAAATGTAAAAAGAAATAGAAGTTTTATAACACCCCTAAATTAAAATAACAGAAAATCGACACTACTTCGTAGATTTTGTCAGAAAAATAGAATACAATCTCGAAAAATCATTGCTTAGCAAAAGAAACCAACAACTCCTACGACAAAAAATTAAAGACAACCTTCTCTTCAAATCCAAAATCATACCCCCTTCCTTTGATAAAATCGGACAAGAAAATTTACCACCCCGACCCAGAATAGTCATCTCACCTCCCCGCATTTTCAATAACTCACAAACCTGCCCAGTTACTTAGATAGAAATCAATACCAGCCTTGGAGATCCTTCAGTGCACTCCTCTTTGGAAAAACAAATTAGAGGGGAATGTAAGACGAGTTATGACGGCTTTCGTAAGATTGGATCATATAATCGGATAAAATCGAGTTGGAAAGTTTAATTCCGTCTGGATGAGCTCAATGTGCTCCAATATCAGAAGAAGAAATACGAAGACGAGACTTGTGAATGGTTTGAGAAGAATAATGGTCAAAAAAACTTTAAAGTAAGAAAAATACTAAAAAAAATCGAAGAAATCAAACATAAGAGCTGTAAAATTTACAAAACTAACAAATAAATCGAAGAAAAAGGAATACTTATAAGCAAAAGACCTGAAAGAACATTCGAAAGTAGTTCAATTTACAAATCAAGAAGTCCACAATGATCTTTAATCTCTTTTTCAGTTATGTAAAATAACATATCAGCTCATTAATTTAGAAGCAATTAAAACCATAATTTATCATAATTTATCATAATGTATTTTAACACAAGAAAACAACAACTTTTGAATACAACATCATTTTGATTTTGTTTACAGATTGCCTACCTGAGATTCCCATATATTATCCTACATAACTGGTTCAGGCTCAATCGTAGCTACTTTTGATTATCCTTTGTAAAAGTATACATCTCTCTGCTGAGCTAAATCTGCAGCGTTGTTCATGCATAAAGTAAGTGCTATCACTACTGCTATTTTCAGGATCAAAGAGACAACAGCTGCAAAAATTTTAGCCCCATAAACATTGTAAAATGGTTGGATGGCCAATCCCCAAAAACTCTTGACTATACAGAGAAGCATAGTTATGCAGAGTATCAAAAATTGAACAGATTGAGCGCTATAGTTTGTTATTTATCTATCTTTCAGCATTCCTATCAGATAGAAAGCAAAGATAATCTACATAAATATTAAGGTACATCGAGAAACTAAATAGATGAAAAATAGGCAAAGAAAGATTCACTCAATACTAAAGCAAGCAGCAATACATATAGGTTTCTCAAGTGGAAGCTAAAGAAAGGAATGCATTCACCCATACCTAAATCTTCTTATTTAATTGCCTACTACTGTTCACGTTGTTTTAACATTTCATTGTGGGCTGTAGCTCTATTGAGAAAAGGCTAGAAAGTGACAAGATTTTCAAAGGCAGCCTTGGATGTTGTTTTTTGAGCTTAGAACTGCTTTATTTATGAATTGTATGTATTTTTTTGACTGTTACTATCTTTGGGCAAATACTTTATCTTCGCCTCGAAAGTTACATTCTGCGTTTTGATCAATCGAGTGTATTATCCTTAAACAAGTCCCTCTTCATCTGGAAATGTCCATTGTCCTATACAAATACCACTTTCCATAAACATAATTGTGAAATTGCTGTTATTTTCTAACTTAAAGCTGAATTCATGATTGAGCAGAGGATTGATCGCATTTTGGAGAGTCACAGGCGCGATGTTAGTTGGCTGAATCTCATAACTTAAGATAGCGTCTTTAGTAAATCTAGAGTAAACTGAAATTTGTATGATTTGGAGATAGACATATGAACTATCTCTATCTTTAAGTCCACTCTTCTTCTGCCTGAGTTAGTTTATTTTGTTTTCATTACGAATGAGGCATAACTTTGCAGTTTACAAATTTTCAATATAAGCCCACACAAGTTTACTAATAGATGTTTTACCCTCATGATTTTTTGTCTGATTAAAAAGTTCATCACAAACAGGTCGGTTGGCTCTGCCTGAGTAAGATCGCTCATCTAAGATGAAAAGAATTTCATCATAAAAATGGATTTAGTCTACACTCCTACCATTCTGCTGGAACTGGCTTATGATTTTTTGATAAAGTTTATTATGACTGATATGTCTTTCTCGATAACTTTTGACGTAAGAGTACTCCATTCTTTGAGTTCAATAATAAATCACAATAGTTCTAATAAATTCAAAATAAACTCACTTACGTATTCCTTATTTATTTCACACTTTAAATAAAATAAATAAAGAAGTGCTATATCCTTACTTTGATGGTCTTTATTCCTGCATTAAATGTTTATAATAAATGTCATAGTACTTCCGAAAATACATCAAACAGGAACATTATCCCAATCCATCGTATTCTCTACCACATGCAGCCAAAATATCAAATTCAAAACATCGTTCAGGAACTGTGTCTATAAAGGACTACACAACAGACAATGGAGAGAAACTGATGGCGATGATTGGAACATCATGTGGTGTGAAAAAGAACAAATCGATTGGGTTTTTTAAAAGTATCGCTTCCAACCTGGTGCAAAAGCCAATCACTTTCGAGGATGGAACGAACTCTGTCGTAAAGATATGCTCAGCAAAAATCTAAAAAAATTCAAGCGCAACCTCGAAAAACAGGGGAATTCCACATAATCCAACTAATACGATTTCCTACCATCAACTTTCCTCATGCCCAGTGAATACGTTATCTTCTATGAATAATTCAAAAAACATCAGCACAACGATAAAATATTATGGATCATGAAGCCAGTACAAATCGGATTATTTAGACTTCCAAATGCCAAGGAAAGGGCATATTCATTTTCAATAAAATCGGAGACATCAACAGATGGAAAGGCAGCAATAAGGAAATCGGTGTTTAAAATTATGTCTGCCAGAGATACATCTTGAACCCTTTGCTTTTTGGAGGGAGAAAATTTGATATGAGAATTTATGCTCTCTGTACCAGCTACAACCCACTAACTGTTTACATCTATAGAAATGGATTTGCCAGATTTGCGCATGACCATTATGACAACATCGATCTCGATAATCTTTGTAAATTATCGTCTACTTAGACAAACATCTGACAAATGTAGCCATAAACATGAATGCGCCGACTTATGTAAAAAGAATTGGAGGAAAATGGTTTCTGGATAACCTGAAAAATTTTATGCTCTCTAAGTGATACTTTCATTAATACAGATTTGGAATAGAAAAGACGAACTAGTCTTTTTCAGATGTGCAGAGATGTATCATCAAATCACTCAGAGCAGTACAGAAATTAGTTACTAACAGTCCACACTCATTTTAGCTCTATGGCTATGATTTTCTATTTGATTCGGATGGAAAAGCTTGGCTACTTTAAGTCAATGGTGGGTAATATAATTTTTATTAAGACCCTCAATGACTGCCAACACCCCTTAAGATTCTACTCTTAAAGTAGGATTAATTGACGATGTAATGACAATAATCAACCTCTAAGGAGTGTAAATCTGTTAAAATGTAGATTAAAAGGCGATGAGTAAGTCATCGGTGGTTTTGATTTAATTTATAAATAAAAACCAGTTAATTTGCCTTAAGCCAGCATTTACACAAGTATGCTGGGATGTAGATGCAACCGAATCTAAAATATGCGTAAGCTGGCTCGAAGTTGCGCATACAGATTAAGCAAAGAGTATCTATAGAAGTAGGCTGCAAGGCTGAAAGAAGAGTCGAAGAAGAAGTAATAAAATGTGAATAAATTTCAATTGAGAAACACCAAACCCCGCTCTAACAATGTCACAAATCCAGTGGTGACAAATCCCAACCTAAGAAAGAAAATAGATAATGTGAATACCGAGTTCATACGTTATATTTCCTAAAGAGAGGATCGCAAAACAACAAATATGTACTCTAACCAGCTAACTCCAAATACTCGACCTGAGGATGAAGACGAATAATGATTGATTTATAATTTTATTTTGAATAGTCTATCACGATCAATTCTTATTATATCGAAATTGATCTTTTAAAGTATAAGCAAATGGCCTAGCCTTATAGTTCATTTGAAAAAAGACGTAAGAGTAAATTACCTTGTATCATGAGGTGCTTCAATTTGATAGTAGCGTAACCCAATCATAACAAAGAGGGCTATTAATTGGATTCGGCATGCAGGCATAGTCATCATGGGTCTTAACAGTTTAACTAATGGCAAATTCTTTTTAATCTTTTCACCCATCTTCATGACGTAACTCATTTTTCACTTAGTCTTACTGGAGTTTTATTTATTGCAGCAGAATGCAAAATAGAATGTATTTTGTAGCATTTTGTCTTTTTGAGAGCTTACTTCGGAAGAGGAGTTTTCAGTTTGTTGTAAAAATATTGTAAACTAGTATGGCATCTTCAGTATTTTACTATTTCAGTTGTGGAGTTAACAATGAAGCAGTTGGATGGGTCGCAGCTATTCTGATTTTTTTGATAGGAATCTTCTACATAGTGGCAGGTACTTGCATGCACAGAACTTTTTAGCCTTACTAGCCACGGACTTTTAAGGAGTAACTTATCACTTGATTTATCTTGAAATTGTTTTGTTTATACAAACTTGAAAATATTTTATCTAATACATAGTTATCGTTATTTTTTGAAATGATGCTAAAGGGAAAATAAAACAAAATCAGTCGAGTCTCCTTACCTGAGTTCGAAGGTGGTACTCTTTAAGAGTATATGTAAAACATTTTCCATATAGGGAAGTACTCTACTCTCATCAAAAAAATTGTGAGAAGACAGGAAAATACATGGAGGCAGAAACAGCCAAACGAAGACTTGTAAAAGCGAAGGAAGAACTAGAAAAGCAGAGGAAATAAGAGTTGTTGGGGAGATTTTAGTAAGAAAAGAGACAAGTTGAAATGGCCCATCTCTAGGAAATCTCATAGTTTAATAAATATTGGGATGATAAGATGCATGAGTATCAACTCGAAGCAGAAAGAATGGAGGGAGAATCAATTGATAGACATGAAAAAGAGCTGGTTTAGTTTGAATAATAAATCGAAAGCTCTCTTTGCCAAGGTAGGAGATAGACTGGAGAAATCATTAATCTCAGAAAAATTTAAGAAAATTTGGCCAAGCAAGAAAAATATTTAGAAGCCCATAAAGTTCAGAAACAGATTCAAACACTTTAAAAGGCTGAGTTTGAGAAATGGAATCTCGCAAAAAATGGGAAAATCAAAAATCTTATGAGTCAGCTTAGAAGCAAACAGGAAACCTAACTCAATGCTCTAAGACAGAAAATAGAACAAGGTTTCGAAGAGCAGAAAAAGATGAGAAAGACTGAATAAGAAAAGTATTTTTTTTTCGAATTAGATTGATCCAAAAATATCAGAACTTCATGAAGGAACTATAAAATCAACATCACCAAGAAATCATCAAATTTTAGAAAACAACGAAGCATCAATGTACTTTAGCACATATTTAGCAACAATTAACTTCTCAAGAACTTCCACAATGTCCAGAGCTCTCCAAACGAGAAATAACTGATTAAGTTGCCTTTATATTTTCATAGACTTGAGTGTTTATAGATGGTTTCTTGATGGTTAGCGTCTTGTTTCGTTATCTTTTTATAAGATTACTGAATGAAGTTATATTGTGTTTATAATAATTTAATGGCAGAGGAGAAATAAAATACTGGCACGAAGGTGGTTTTCGAAGGTGAAAATCACATGTTTCTTCTGAAAAGATTGGAGCCACAGAACACCTCCTTCGCGCAAGTAGATTTCTCCCCTATTCCTTCACCTTAGCAACTCCCAAGTTGTTCCCAAAATTATAAAATCTTTCCCTCTTTCAATCAAGATAGCTTATATTTTACACCAGCTTTTATTCTTCCTCTCGAAAAGGTACAATATTTTTCACAAAGCGAAAGACTTAAAAATATCAGGATACCTATCTCAAATTACATGATTAGAGACGAGACTAGATGAGTTTGGAACGCGACGAATTGGTAAATACTTGCTTACTTAGTTTGTGCCCAGACCATCCAAAAGCAACAGTTTCTGCTGCATCTGCAAAGCACCCTTCGAAGATTATTTGACCCATATCAACATGCCTGCTCACCAAAAAAAACTTCAAAGCTCACCTTTTCGCAGCTAAATTTTGAATCTAACTTTGAAATTTAACCTAAAGACCTCATAAATTATGAAATAGAAGAAGGGCGATAAAACTCGGAGAATAAAGAAGAATGGAAGGAAAGCAAAGGCAAGCCCTAAGCTAAATAGTTATTTAAGTTCTACAACTGTGTGCAACTCAAATTAGTTTTAATAGAAACAGGAAGTTCTTGTTTGATGGTCAGTTGTCATAACTATAAAAATTTGCTTATAAATAAACTTAAATGGTTTTAAACTATACAAATAAAATAATAGATGCAAAGAGAGGTATTTTAAAGCTTGTATTTAATTAATTTCACTTACAATAATATCTCACGTTCTGATATCAAAATATGTGTTACTTTTAAAACACTAAAATCAGGCATTTAATTGTGAATGGGTTTAGAGAGAAAATATAGAAATAGAGAATCATGATTCCTAGTAAAGTATTTCATCGATTGTGTAGATTTGTTCATGAGATTCCATTAAGGTTTAGTCTTTTTCCTCTTTCTCCTACTTCTACTATGTATTCGTTTGCAATATTAAAAACTTATTTTACTCGTTTGGTTTGATTTCTTAATTCATCTCACTTGTCTTCTATTCTTCCTCCATGTATAGACCGAGTGTCTTCATAAAGGTCTTGTCTTATTTTGTTGATAATATTAACTAGTTACTTAACTTCATATCGCTTATCATCTTGGTCAACTTGTATTCTTTAAGCGTTATAGCCATTTACAGGCAAAGATTTACAACTACTAGTAAAGCACTTATATAAATAGCCACGAGAGAACGAGATAGATAAACCAATATTAGAAGAGAGATATTTGGAAGAATGTTCGAGAGTAGCCATAATTTTGGGAAGTTTGTCTTACAAATTGCTATTTTAACCACGATAAAAAATATTTATACACAGGGCACTATACCAAAAAGATAGAGAGCGTTATAATGAAGTACAGAAAGGAGAACCGATTTCAAAATAATGCGGATTTAGAACATATTTTAGTAGTCTTTAACAGTTGACCAAATAGCCTCACCCAATAACACTAAAAACAGAACAAAACCAAAGAGATATAAAGATGAAGTTAAATTAAAGCTTTGTAGCGGATTTAGAAAAGCTCCTTGAACACAAGCAACAACTGCAAAACTCAATCCTCCTAAAAAGTAGTTGTAGAGAAATAGAACTATATTTACAATAGTTTCTTTATTATGTTTACAGACAGTTGAAATTAATCCGAGAATTATATAGCAAAAGGCAATAAAAGCGACAGGGAGAAGATAAGTACTCGAGATGCTGAGTGAAGTGTAAAAGAAAAGATACGGTTTAGGCGTAATGTCTCTTGGATCTGAAAGTAATTTCGCAAAATAGTTGTTTAGCCAAGGCATATCAGCGAACATAAAACCTGTACAATAATTAAGCAGTTCCGCGTAAGTTGGATACAACATCAAAACAGCTGTTTTTATCATAAGAATGTGAGCAGTTAGCTGACCTTTGTCCTTATCTTTTGTATCAAGCACAACTCCTTTGACAAAGTAGAAGAAAAACATGTAAATTGAGACAATTATGCCAAAATAATGGTACTGGTAATCGTAAAGAACCATAATACTACTAACAAATTAAGGTTACTCTGAACTGTAGCTTAGATAAAGATTTCCTCCGTGGAGGGAGTAAGGAAGTAATGTTAAGACAGTAGCTTCTTCTATCTTCAGCTGGAAATCAACGTTAATTTAGATATTAGTCAGAGAAGATTGCAAAAGACGCATACTAAACAGTTTCATCCTAGATTAATTATACTATGTGAAGTTGAAAGGATTGTTTGTATAGAATATGATTAATAATCTTAAACTTATCAACTTTATCACTCGCAATCATAATCGATATGCGCGATCTCACCAGATAACCCATACATCTACACATTGCCAATCGAGGAAAAATACGCAAAATGAGCAGAGAACCACACAATCCATACCAGCCATAAATTTAAAGCCTCATCATATCTCCTCACCTATTACACAACTCAAAAAATATGCCCTCACCGAAAACCAAACAAATGTACTTTTTCAAAAAACACTAAACTAGCTAAAGATAAAGAAATCATTTGAATTAATAAAAAGTTGTGCATGCCTAGTCTGGTTCGTTTAGAGCCATACATACTGCATGTCAGTATGATTCACTCAAAGGTTTCCCTCTAAGATCTTACACCCCCATCAAACCTTTTAGAAGAGGTATCAGGTCAAGTAGCATCACTTCAAACAAACCTCTATAAATAAGAGACCTACAGACATAGCGACCGAATACTCATTACATGCGAGCAGCTTATAATTCTGCTGAGCTGTCACCTTTTACCCTCGACAATGTCGCAGTTTTTCAAACTCCTGAATATGTGCCAAAATATAAAGACATCTAAAACTTTGAATAGTTTTATGTGTACAAAGGTTCCGGGATCTAGTAAAACATGAAGGTCGCTGAATAAAATCCCAAAATTGCTGGCACCAAGATATAAACTTTCAAAAAATATAAGATCCGAGAAATCATGCGAAAAACAAACACACAAAAATACTCAATCAGCGACGCTATTGAGATACGTAGGTGATATTTATATTTTTACTTATGATCAGACCATTAATCGAGTCTATGTACGATCACCGCATGGTCTTCGCACAAGAGACCAATCTCAGCGCCCGTAATAGCTACAAACAACACTATTTGTAAGCCTGTGCTTTCATCGCAGCAGAGTAGACATTGAATACCATCAACAAACCGAACGCTTCTTTATAGCAAGTAATTGAAGAATGGAACAATAAAAATGCTGAAGCTAATAAGTAGAGAAAAGACAAGTTAGACTACAAATCCAAGTTAGATTAGTTATTCAAAAATTCGGGAAAGAACTATTACAGAAATAGATAGTATTAAAAAAGTAGAGACAGAAGTAACGAGCTTAAAGAGAGTAGATTTTCAAGTGACAGCCACTACTCTCATACTCGCAGAGAGTATACACCTAACCATACCCAAAAATATGAATTTCATTACAAAAACTAATCCAACTCTGGGCTCAAATACAGAAACGATCGCTACTGATTGAATTATCCAAGCTACATTTTTCTACAATCAGAAAATGATATCTTCATCGACATCGTCTAGCAAATTTTCACTTATGACTTATCCTTCTCCTTTTCCGGTTTACAGTTAGGCTAACAACTCCTCCTACTCCATATGACGTTTTTTAGTGTCCAAAACTTTCTTCAATCTAAAGAAATCTTCTCTCGCTTGTTCATCCAATTCTTGGTCAATGTATCTGTAAATACTGATCAGTCTGGGTACCACCACGTGTTCCAAAGCATTTACCCTGCGATTTGTTACTTTGATTTTTTCATCAAGTGTCAAGAAAGCTGCTTGTAGAGATGCGATTTGCACAAGTACGTCCAGAATACTTCTAAATTTATCTCGACATTTTTGGATTACGAATCCTCCCCTCTATAGTCCGATTTGACTCATTGAGTTGTCAATGTCCTCGCCCTACTTGAGAATCAGATTTGGGATTAAAACACCTGCAATATTTTATTCTGATTTTTATAGGCGAATAGTGGCTTTCTTTACTGCTTCAGAAACTTTCCCCCTAAGTAGATGTATCAGTACTGAAACTCTCCTGCAGCATACTTTGCCTCGGCCACTAAAAAGTATGCCTATCTGCATTGATCACCCATATTTTTCTTGTTTTACAATAAATTTTTCATGACCTCTTTGAACTTTTTCTTGAGAGCATCTGCTTTTCTTTTAAGGAGCTCATGTCCCTTCTTGGCTGCTTTAATCTTTTGCTTATAGAGCTGCAGATTCCTGACTAAAAACATGCATACATTCTGCTTGCTGTGATCTGACTCATAGTAAATAAATTATTTATATCCAAACTCAATATTAATCAGATTAAAAAGGTTAACTGTTTGACAATGCCTCCAGAATCTCCCTTTATACTTCACCACTCACCTACGGATTCCCAATCAGCACCCTTTCAAATGTTTAAGGAGATGAAGCTTTGGGCATTCTTACACTCAAAGCGAATGAACTGAACGCCACACTATTGACTTTCAAACCTAGGCTCGAGGCTAATTTGAAATATTAAATCAATCTTTTCCTATGATGTGATTTGGCTAGCATCTAAGAAATAAAAAGGTGATAGATTCTTGGCAAATATTTTTGCAGCCCATAAAGCTCCTTCACTCTTAGCATCGCCTGTTTCCTACTACTTGGCTTATAATATCTACCCATAAATTACTCAGGCTCTTCATCTGCAGTTGAAACTGACTCTGATAGTTTGTCTTTTATATTCTAAATTTGTTTGAGATAATGATGATTTTGGGAGTAGGAGTACTTGTTATAGAGTGAATGAGCAGTCACGACTGAATAACAGATAGAAGTTGTGCATAGTTGGCACTGATTTTTACGAAGGGAGGGCTTGTGTAGGTATTTTTTGGAAGATTTGCTTTTAGTTTTGGGTCTTCTTTCCATTTGAATTAACCTTATAATTTGGTTACGGTTGAAACAAGTGAATATATCATAATGTTTACCCTATAATCGTAAAATATAACCTTTGAACTTCTAAAATTGTATTTGCGAAATGAAAGAGCGAAAAAAGCAAACCTTTTTAATTGTTAATAAATGTAATCAAGAAATAGATAATCAGTATTTAATGATTTTAATCTATCTACTAAGAATTTTGCCTCACTACACTCTCAGTTGCAGCTTTTATCTTCAATTTTGGGCAAATTCATCAGTAATTTATTTTAAGATATTTACATAATAGGTTATTTAATAAATGTATTTCCAATTATCACAAAATTCATTTTCTCTTCAAAGTAACATCCAAGCAGGCAACTTTTACACTAGACATGTCTTTTTTCTAGCCTACCATATTCTAAAACATCGTCGACATAATTTTTCACATGCTCCCGGCAGCAAACACCACTGGCATATCTACTTATTTGGGGTATTTGTCTCTATTTTTTCAGCTGTGCGCACTATCGCAGGAGCTGTATGACTATACATATTTTGAAGCACACCGATGAACTACTTTATCTGAGTGTTTAGACCTGAACTCACCGAGTTTTATACATTTTCTTCGGACTATTTAATGGCCAAGACTGCTAGTTTTTTTATGTGATAATAGTATTGAATTTCCTTCTGTAGATTATTGCGGAGTGGATAGTAGAAAAATCCCTTTTGATGTTCGTTTGCAGATAAGGAAGGCAAATTTCCACCTAAACCTTTGGAAAAATATCTGAAAGCCTCAACTGCCAAACTTTCTCCATTTAATCCTTTGATGACAAAATCATAGCCATTTTCTTCTGCAAATTTGAGAATCAATCTATCTCTAAAAATGTCGATTAGGTCTATAGTATTTGCACTTTTATTGAACATCTCAAATATTTATTTTACTTCTCCTAAACCTGCACCCTATCTTTGTAATACACTTTAGAGAGGGACAACTGTCAACTCTATTCCTGTCTGCTTATAGAATATCTAAGTATAATTCTCTGGTAGTTGCTACTGTTGCTTGACATGTATACATCCCAGTCTGTTAAAAAGTTTGTTTTTTTGATATCTCTTTACTAAATCGACCAAAATATTCACCTAAATTCAGAATGCATTACTAAACAGATTGAGTTAAGACCACCCGAAACACAAACAAGTAGATTGCTTTCCTTCTTTACCTTAAAGGTATTTTCTATCAACAATCGAACCTTATACTCAATATTTTTGAACAAACAGTTTTGGCACACACCCTATCCTTTGTAAAAAAGCACCGCACGTCCTGTATTACATTTTTTGCAATGTTTTGTTATCACTTATTTTACCTCTTACTTCTTGCAATCACATGAACCACATTCCTGCTAAACACAATCCTTCCCTTCGCTGATCTGTTTAAGCTATTATTTTATCACTTTGTCCTCGTTTTGATATCCACCGCAAGGTAGTTCATCTGTGAAGTCCATAGTTGTTGTATTTCTTTTATAGTAATCAATAACAAGAATTTAATTTATGGGTAATTCTTCAGCCAGATTACTCCTTATTGGACTTGACAACGCAGGTAAATCAACAATCCTAGCTCGTATTATAGACCCAGATAACAGTGGAAGAGGTATCACACCTACTATTGGCTATAAAAAAGATGAGTTCACAAGATGTGGTATTGATTTTTAAGTGTTTGACATGTCAGGTTAATCGAAATACCGTGATTTATGGCAATCAAACGCAACAAGTTTAAGCTAAAAGGATAGTATACATGGAATCATTTTTGTAGTTGATGCCAGTGACAGGATGAGAGTGAGAGTTGCAAAGAGTGAGTTATAAATGATATTCGAAAACAAAAGTATCTCCAAAGAGCTTCCTTTTCTTTTCTTTGCAAACAAAAATGATATGAAAGGAGCATGTACTCTTTAAGAAGTTACTGAACTTCTTTAACTCAAATCTATAAATAGAATTCACATGACAGTTAGCTGTTCTGGAGTAACAGGCAAAGGAATAGAAGAGGGTATTGGATGGTTGTGCAATTTAATCAAAATTCAGCTCTAAAAAAACAAATGAAATATTTAAATCTAACTATTGATCCTCTATATTTCCTAATACAAAGAAATAATGTTTGTACATCAGCTCATATTTAAAGATAGTCGATTACTGCTTGAGTGAATTCAGTTGTTTTTGCTTTACCTCCTAAATCACCTGTGAGCCATTTACCTTCTCTCATCACTCTGAAAACTGAATTTTCGATTGAGTTGGCAAAATGATTGAGTTTCATGCTTTTCAACATCATAGTTGAAGAAAGAATCAATGCAGTCGGATTGGCTTTGTTTTGCCCTGCAATGTCAGGAGCAGTACCATGAACTGCTTCATAAACTTCACAATCAAATCCAATGTTTCCCGAAGCTGTTAATCCAAGTCCTCCGATGAGTCCGGCGCACAAATCTGACACGATATCTCCGTAAAGGTTAGGCATAACCATGACATCAAAATCTTTAGGATTGTCAGCAAGTTGCATGCAGACAGTATCAATTTGTTCCTCCCAATACTCAATATTGGGATATTTTTTAGCGTTTTCAGCTGCACATTTGATAAACAATCCATCACCCATCTTCATCACACCTGCCTTGTGACAAGCTACAACACTTCTTCTATCTACGTTATAAGTAAGTTACTGTTAGCTACGGCATACTCAAAAGCGTATTTGGTGATGTTATCGGATGCAGTTTTCGAAATTATCTTTAAGTTTTCAACTACACCGGGTACAACTTGGTGTTCAAGTCCACTGTATTCTCCTTCAGTGTTCTCACGAATGGTGACCAAATCAACTCCTTCGTAGGGTGTTTTGACACCTTCAATAGATTTACAAGGTCTGACGTTTGCAAACAGATTCAACTTTTTTCTTAAAGTAACGTTAAGTGATCTAAAACCTTTTCCGATGGGGGTTTCAAAAGGACCTTTAAGTCCATATTTGTATTTCTTGACAGCCTCAATGGATTAGTGAGAAATCAAATCTCCGTCTTCAGTTTGTCCTTTGGTATGAATTCGATGAGCCTAAAATTCGATAGGTATGTCAAGTGCTCTAAAGATATCTTCAACACTTCTTGCGATTTCAGGACCAATTCCATTACCGGGGAACAAAACAACTTTTTGTCTGCCGGTATTGATGCGATATAGATTTCTGGCAATTTTGTACATGATGTTGATCTATATTAATCTAAATCTATTAATTTCAATTAAATATACTAGTATTACGCAAGATAAACTCGAGGTAAGCTTTAATTCTTTAAATTTCCAAGACTAAAAAGACATCTTAGTTCATAAGGCATAAAAGTCGATCATTGACGGTTTAATTTTGTTTAGCAACTTATCAATAAATAAATATCTTTAGATTTTATGTTAAGAAAGAATAAGTAATAATTCTTTGTTTATAATTGTAAAATGTAAGCAGATAAACCTTAAACAGACCTTGAGTATCTTTTGGTTCTCGACTTCGAAGCAACTTGTATTTAAGACAAAAAACTATAACCTTGTCCATAAATCATCTAGTTTCCAATCATCGTTGTCCATCTACCTACAGGCAAAAAATTAGATGTTTTTCATTAATATATCAAACCTAAATTTAATCCTCAACTTTCACCTTTCTGTACATAGCTTACAGGAATCACACAAAAAATGGTCAACGAAGGCATTTCGATAGAATAAACACTCGAAAAGTTAGATAAATGGTTCAATAAACTCAACTATTTGAAAGAAGATAACTTTACAATAGTTACATGTGGGGACTGGGATTTAGATAATTGCCTCAAAAACTAAGCCAAACACAAGAAACTTTACATACGAAAATATCTTAGAAGTTATATCAACATAAAAAAATACTGCGCAAAAGTAATGGGACTGTAAAAAGTGGGTGGTATGATGCACATGCTGCAAATCTTGGATTTAAAGCATTAAGGCAAGCATCATAGTGGTATTGATGATGTGTCTAACATTTGCAACATCTGTATTGAGCTCGCCAAAAAATATGGAGCAACATACCCTAAAAAAGAGATTAACAATGTCCGATTCTATCTACCAGCTGAAAACAACAAGCCTGAAATAAAGTATCTGCTTGTACTTGATTTTGAGGCTACTTGTATAAAAAATAACAAAATCTATCCCTGCCCTTAGATCATTGAATTTCCTGTCATTCTGATTGATACTCACCAGAACAAAAAAATAGATACTTTCCATCAGTATATAAGACCAACTCTCAATCCAGAATTAACTGAATTCTGTACATAGCTTACTGGAATAACTCAAGACCAAGTCAACAAAGGTATAACCATTCAATAGACTCTAATTAATTTCGACAAATGGCTCAAGAGCAAGTAGTACCTATAAAAGGGTAACTTTTGTTTTGTGACTTGTGGTGATTGGGATATATGCACATGTTTAAGATTGTAAGCAAGGACAAAATCTTTGAAACTTGGCAGCTACTTCTAAAAATACATAAACATCAAAAACTATTTTATCAAAGTAGTCAGGCCTAAAGATAGAGTGAATGGTATGATGGAGATGCTAAAATAACTAGGTTTAAAACATGAAGGCAAGCACCACAGCGGCATAGATGACGTGACAAACATATGTAACATTTGTATTGAACTTGTTTCTAAACATCATGCCAAATTCCCTAAAAATTAAATAAGGCATATCTAACTGAAATAATGATAATGTATTTATAATCAAATATTTAAATGTTTATTAAGCAATTTGGATGAAAATTACTCATAAGGAAAACCTGAAAAATCAAAAACTATAGGTATTAGCTCTTTTTATTTTTTACTTGCCAGCTGGTAATATTTGAGTAACATGGGTCGTAGCGATTCTTATATTTTTTTCAGCACTTTTCAATTTATCTTTGGCTCTACGAATCGCTTAAGGTGCTCTGCTGCTGTCGAAATTCTTTTGTCTTTGAACACAAATTATTCCTTGCATATTTTTTATATTTATTGATGAGCCACGAATATTTCTTTTTAATTTTTCGTCTTCAACTTGGGCACAACTTCACAGTATTTGTCAATTATGTCATTATATCTCTAGATCTCTAGAGAATACCTATTCTCTTTTTATTGTACTTCACTTACGAGCTTATTTTATCAACCTTATGTAAAATGTTTTCGCCTTTACTTCTAAATCTCTGCATCTGCCTTGAGGGCATACTTCGAATATTTCTCTCAAAAACATCAAAATTTGTTGAGTAAGATCTCTTTCTGATATATAGTTGAGATGCTTAAAGTGAGTTGGGGCCAATTATAAAGTTAAATATTTGTCGATTGACTCTTTGTCGTTTAAGATGCCTATAGACTGAGTTGCTTTATTGAGGATCCATATTATAAGTCCTTTTGATTCCTTGATTATTGAAAATGAATTTACTTTTGAGGGAAGATCGAAGCTTATAACTTGCAAAGTTGAAACTTTACTTATTATGTTTAGCAGATAGCATTACATAATGTAATAAGTTAATTAAGACTTATGTTATATTTCTATGATGTAAACTTAAGCTAGAGTTTATAAGTAACAATTCTGAAGTTGTAGTAGTAAAATTTATATCATAAATAAATTAGACAGAAAACATACAAATCATCTACGACTAAGATAATAACTCTACCTCCATCCTCTGGCCTACTACTCTTTTTAAACCTTCATACGATGTAATGTCTCATTTTCGAAACCAAGTTCCCTAACTTTTACAGCCAAGTGATCTTTTTATCTTCCAATTCTTAAAAATTCTTATTTACATCTCTCCATTTCCAATGAACTTTCTAGTAATAAATCCTTCAAATTTCTGATCTCTTTGCACAAGATTGCACTTTCGGTAGCGTAGATAGCAAATCTATCATTTTCTGATTTTAAGCCCAAATTTTCCCGATGCATATCATCAATTATATATGATGTTTTATCTTTCTATCTAATAAAGTTAACATGCGAAAACTAGATTTAGTCTTTGAGTTTATTGATTGTTGCCTAATGAGCAGCAATTATTTTTTCTGAGTCGACTTAATAGTTCCTTCTCTATTCTCTCGTTTCAGCCAATTGTGCATTCAAATTATCGATTTCTTCTTTGTATCTTCCCTTTTCATGTGTTAGATTTGTAATTTAGGTAGTGTATCCCTTTGTTAACTGAATTATTTTTTATTTTTCGTTGTTTAGAGAATTACTTAAGCTTTCAATAGTTCTTTCCTTGGAAGTAATGATATCCTTTAAGCGATTAGCCTCCCCTTCAAAAGTCGCAGTCAAATCCTTAAGTTATTGATTTTTAATCATAGCTTCTTGGATTCTCTTATTTTCAACTTTTTATAACTATGTTTTGTGCAATCTATCTAAAGATTATTTTTCTCTTTATCTTTATAGATTGAGCTTATCGCTTTGTCCCTTAAA
>Ga0194117_10002400_pt1 | contig 20004 bp, 6 predicted proteins | sample TA2MahsurfametaG_FD_160579 | JGI IMG/M metagenome (GOLD analysis project Ga0194117, IMG submission 160579) | Freshwater microbial communities from Lake Tanganyika, Tanzania - TA2015009 Mahale N1 surface | ecosystem: Environmental > Aquatic > Freshwater > Lake | place: Tanzania: Lake Tanganyika...
TTTTCAGACCGAAATCATTTGTCCATGATGCGCAAGAAAAAGAGTATAGATGAGACATTTCGGATTTATAACTTACAAACATCTGCATTTTAGATCTATTTAAGAAATCAATGACTATATAAAAATAATTTGCTCAAAAATGCACAGGCAAGAGCTAAAGTGGACTTTAATCAGAGAAAAGTGTCCTCTTTTAAAGCTTTCTATATTTGTAAGGTTTTAAAGCTTTCTATATTTGTAAGGTCTATAATATCTTTTTTACAGGTTTTAAATTGCGAAATATGATTTGGAATTATATAATATATAAATTGCGAAAATAGATGACTAGCAGCAGCTATTAATTCTAACACCTCTCTTCCACTTCACAGCGACGTCCTTATCATAGAATAGGATAAGATGTACATTTTTAATGATTTAGGAGAAAAATAACCTCATTTATGAAGTTTTCTAAAACAAACAAAGCATTAGCAAAGCATCACACAAATTGGGGATTAACAACTCAACTGCAAAAGTTTTGATCAGAAAATATAAACAAAGCCTCAAAAAAAAGCAGAAATTACAAAAAATAACAAGTGTTCAAGAAAATCTATGCACTTCCATTTAACAACAACTTCCAAAAACTACCCCCAACCAAATTCAAGCCCCGATTTTCTTTATCATGGCATCTCCTGCATACTTTAATTGGGGTTCCAACTATCCAGTTAGTATTGCTCCTCCATTCATATCTTATTTCCCAAATTCAGATTGAATTAATGTTAGACTCTTAACGTGATTCTTGATAAAACTTATTTGTGTAGTTTTCTTTAGATATTCATTCATTCTCAACACAGAAAAAGATGATTTGGCTTCTTTTCATTTTGTTTCTCATACAGATGTTATTTTCAACCCATAATATTATAGAATCTGTTAGCTTTTCAAACCGCCAAGGGTATTATAACAAAATAAAGACTATTAAAACAATCATAACGATTAATAAGTGCAATCAACACTCTCTGCATGTTTTTTTGATTAAAGTTATTCTTTTTCACTCCTTCGGAAGTCTCTCAATACACACAGTATCTGATAAGAAATATTAAATAAAAACTCTCCTGTGATTTAGAAAGCGAGATCTAAGCAAAAAAACTAATTTCTAAGGATTATTATCTGTTGGAGTTGTTGATTGTTGTTAAGCTTATTATATAATAATCTTTAAATGTTCTTTTTATCGATGTCCTAGCCTACCCCTATCCTCCTCAACTATCTTCACATTCTAGGCACTAATTAAAACTCTGGTTTAGTTCTTCATTTGGTTTCTAAAGTTAATTGAAAAAATTTTCACAACAACGTATAAATTGTTTTTTGGATTTCCTCTTATTGAATAGACTTATCTTGTGCCCTACTTTATCGATATGGAGAGAGTAGTTTCTTTTTTTGGTAGGAAACATCTAGAGAAAATATCTATAAAAGTTGTTATTAAAGGCACGTGCTTCGATACAATATTAAAAAGCTTGACAAACAGAATCAAAACTAAGCTTTTATGAAAAGTTTCAAGTCGTGTCTAGCATTTACCCGTTTTTGCATTTTTTTTAAATGCTTTCATAATTCTATAAATAAGAGAAATTTATAATCTCCCATCAGATCATCCTCTTCGTTCGACTGACTGAAATTTTTTTTCTTCTATTTTTAAGATTAACGCTTTTGTCTAAATGACCAACAAGCCTTCAATAATGGGATTTTTTCATATTTAATTTCCTATAAATTTTTAGAATAATCAGTTTCGCCCTTTTATGAAAGAAAGATCTTTCGTCTTTTTGCAAATCTTTATTTTTGTTAATTTCTAAATTTGACATTTATTCATAAACATAAAATCAATATTTTCGAATATTGTTATGTACCTATATAATAATCATGATGAATTTGCTTTCCAAGACGGCCAGATATGCTTTCAGTACACCCTCAACATGGGCAAATGCTGAACTTCACAAACCTAACTTCGGAGAGTCTCAAACTGTGACTCTCATTCCAGGAATCGGTATTGGTCCAGAAATTACACGTATTTATTTGTTGATTCAGGATCTGTTCTTGACGTCTTTGAGGCTGCGAATGTTCCAGTCAAGTTTGAAGTGATCAATGACTTCATTTTTGAAGACATCCAAAAAAGAGACCTCCTTAAAAGAAATAAATGTATTTTATTGGGAGTCATGGTGCCTGAAAAAGGTGTATTACCCAAGTATAACGACAATCACAAATTCTATAAACATCTGGATCTTTACGCAAACGTTAATCTCTGTTATTCTTTCCCATCAGTAAGCAATAGGCACAACAATGTTGATATTGCAGTTGTTAGAGAAAACACAGAAGGAGAATTTTCAGGTATTGAACATTAAGTGTATCCTGGAGTAATGTAATCACTCAAAGTTACCACAAAATTCAATTCCTAGAGACTAATTAAGTATGCATTTTAGTTTGCCCACCTCAGTCGTCGTAAAAAAATAACAGTTGTTCATAAAGCTAACATCATGAAGCTCGTTGATGGTCTTTTCTTGGAATGTGCTAGATAAACAGCTAAGAAATATCCTTTCTTGAAGTATGAATAGATGATTGTTGATAATTGCTCTATGCAACTTGTCAAAAATCCTTCACAATTCGACGTCATGGTCGCTCCTAATCTATATGGAACAATCATTTCTCACATTGCTGCTGGAATCACTGGAGGTGTCGGTATGACTCCTGGAGCTTGTATCGGAAACAATTATGCTTTGTTTTCACAAGGTATGCCACACACTGGATTGAAAATTGCTGGCAAAAATGTGGCCAACCCAACATCAATTTTGATTAGCTCTGTAATGATGTTACGTTATTTGGGTCTCCCTCGTTTCGCTGATCAGATCTCAACTGCTATTAAGGAAGTTGTTTAAGAAAAGAAAGTCAGAACAAGAGATATTGGAGGACATCACTCTACTACAGATTTCACTCAAGCTATCATTCACAAACTTTGATTTGAATTGTTTATTCAATTAACATTAAAATAGAAAAATAAATAGTCAGCAAGCAAACCCTATATTAAAATTCATTTTGCCTATAATTATTTGCATATTATTGTTTTTTCCTATGCAAAAATCCTTTATGAATAAAACACATCGGCTATCTTTACCACAACAAGAAAAGCTTAAAAATCAAAATCATTTTAGATAGCTATAGCCAAACAATTTGTTCTCTTTTTAGAAAATAAAGAAATAGACTTATGTTTTAGAAGGATTCGGACAAGTCTCAAATAAAAGAGTAAGTCTTCCTAATATTTCATTCAATGTTTTCAAAAAGAAGTTAGCTTAGTACTTACGTCCTTCTCTTAGTGCTTTACATGAGCAGACAAACTATAGGTATAATTAGGTATCTAATAATACGCCAAACAAACCAGAAAAACACAAAACTAAGATGTTTAAAATGTTTAAAAAGAATAAAATGTTAGCAGAGCTGAACCAAACTCAAGAATAAATAGGGGAATTATAGAGAGATTTCAACGTAAAATAGGTGGAGTTAAAAAATAGACTTTCTATCAACAAACAACAAACGTTTCATAATATGGCTGTTAAGAGAGATTGCTTAAGATACTATGGTTAAAATAAGTGCTTCTAAAAGGCTCTACAATTCAGAAAGACTCCCACTTCAACGAAAAAACAGAGAATTGTTTTAGTTGGCTAAAAGTAGAAATAAAAAATTGAAAAGCAATATCTTTAGGCAAGATTATATTAATCAACTTAAAATGTTTCATAAATAAAAGTGCAACCCTGGACTTCATAAAGAGAAGATTTTTTAGAAAAAGACTTTTCTCAAATATAAGATCTCGAATGATATTCTTTCTGTATTCATGATTAAATATCTTGGAAGATGTGTTAATAGAAGATGTATTAATACTTTAGGATTTCTCAATCATCATAATCATTTTCAATAACAAATTACTATGAAATATCTTCATCGCTCAGTGCTACATAAACAGATTTTTGTAAGTCAAGTTTTTGTTTTACAAAATTCTCCATATCCATTAATCTTGAAGTATTTTCCTTATTGAAATCGAATTAAAATATAAAAGAATCTCCTTCTTGTTTCTCACATTGATCGTTACAAAACTCTATACAGAATTATTCTGCATTTTCTTGATCTAGTCGGCACACGTTTTTACCCAACTTTTGTAATCTTTATATTTCATCCTCTTTGGGTTTATTTCTGAGAAGATTTTACAAACGTTTATTTTTGGGTTTTGCATTTATAGTATTTACAAGTTTGCTTTGAAGTTACTTTTTGATATTTTGATTGTATTGGTTTGGAAAAATGATCTTTTGGTTTTCAATAACATTTTTCATAAACTTTTAATAGTTTTTGACGTTACGCACCATTGTAATCTTCTCTTTCGAAGTTTTAAAGTATACTTTAAAAATTCTAAGTAAATCTCTTTCAAATTGATGAATGTTATAATTCCTTTAAATTTTAAATTTAAGGATCTTCAATAGGCACTTTATTGTTGGTGTTGTGTTAGCTTATAGTAAGATTTGGAAATGCTAGTGCTTTTATAATTTTTCCATCAGTTCTTTAATAGCAATTAACTACAAGTTCATTTTTGGATTTTACAAAGATAGTTTATTTTTAGGAGACTTTTTCGACATATAAATAGTTCGATTTTTCATCATATTCTTGTGAGATTCGATTGTTTTTATTTTTCCTTCTTTCTCCTTTTCATCTATTTTTTGGAGTTTTGCCATATGTTCCTCTTTGATTTTTGTAATTCTCTAAATTTCTCTTTATTTCTTGATTTACTTTTCATTCTGCTTTGCAAAGTTCACAGGATGGAGCATTCTTTTAAATATGACTATGTTATGCATTTTTTAGTAGATAGGATGAGCATACACACTCAAATCATCAACCATTTTTTGTCCCTTTTTTAACTTCAAAACTACTTTATTTAAGTCAGAAAAATCTTCTCTTTTGTTAAGTTTTTCCTATAATTTGTTGGATTACTCAACTCTACTCTATTGAGGCTAAAATGCAGTTTATTAGGGTTGCAATTACTTCAAATTAAAAGGGTCAAATTAAATCTAGTAAGCTGGATTTTTCTAGGCTTATTACGCTTCCTTCTTTTCGTATTCAATCTTCAAATTCATTCTTCTTGCATAATGACCCAGCTGAGTTTTTATATTTTCTGGGATCTCTTATTTCGGAATAAAAGAAAATCCCTTCGGAAGGAGGAAGTTTAGCTTTTAGCGTTGTTCAGATGTATATTGAAAAATGGTCAAAAAATCTTGCCACTAATAGACATTAGGATCTTGAATATGTTGCTTGATAACAGATTATCCCCGTTATTGATAATTTGTAAAATTATTATCAAGAGGATTTTATTCTGTAAATTAGATATCCTTTTTATTTGACAAGCAATTCATAGAATGTTTCTTCCTGTCAGAATCGCGATTCTTTTGAGCGGATGCTCTAACAATTGAGCTCTATTTTCTCATTGTATAAACTCTTTACTTACAGCTGGATAGTTAAAGGACCTCTTATAATGAAAGATTGTATATATTTCTATGAGCAACAGTTAAGATTGATAAAAACGAAATGATAAGTATTTATAAGAATGGTGATGTTAAATAAGACCAAATCAGGCCTCTTGCTTTTTCTATTAAGTTCTAACTTTTCCGCGAGAGTTAGTCACTTTCACTCTGATTTGTTGAGCACGCTTAACAATCTCAGCTCTTTTCTTAATCACAAAAATGGTACTCTGGAACTGACATTATGAGCAATTTCTGCACAAAAAGTTCTGTTGTTCATAAGCAAAACGTCAAGATCTTTGGCGTTGTGCACTACAAACTTTTTGAGACCGTTTGGCAAGAAGAATTTGGTGGTATTATCAGAGCCATATCCGATTTTAGGCATCTTTTTATTTCCTCTGAAACGACGACGCATTCTGTTATCGATACCTAAGGTAAGAAATAGCAGTACCTCTGGGTCTTCTCCAGCTTTCTGCGAGTCTACCTCCGTAAAGATCTGACTGGAAGCGAGTGAACTTAAGGGTTCTCTTCTTGACGATTCTCTTCTTAAGTAGAGGTGTTGATTTGACCATAAGAATATTGATATTAATTTATTAATTTTTCAAAACCTAACAAAGAAGTATTATTTCTCACTATTTAAAGCTCGGTAGTTTGAGGAGATAAAATATTGTTAAAGATCATTTTTTTCCTACTATCCCATCAATCACGTTTGCCTTGACTGTATTTTTTTGTTTGTATTCTTTAAGTTTTTCAATGTTTTGTCTTACTATTTGTTCTTATGGAGTTTTTACTTTCAATCTGAGCTCAGTGTTAGCTTTCTTATTGTTCGGCTTTTTAACTTTTTTATTTTGGATGGTTGAAGGAGCGAAAACCTCCTCTATGAACGCGTTTATTTGTTGTTGTTACTTTTTCATTAATTAAAATTATAACACTGAGTATTTTAGTTTATTTATCTAAACATTTGGCATCAAAATATTATCAAATCAAAAACAGCAGCATTTTTTCTGCTACTCGTCGGCACTGCTTTATTTTATATTACTTTTACTTCTCTCAGGACTTATTCTAACACTATTTTTAAGCTCGTGCCTCGAGTGTTTTAGTTAGATTCTTTCTTGTGTTATTTATTCACTCCCTTCATAGAGATAGAGTTTTATGACTCCATTAGAAGGTTTGACTTGCTTGAGCACTTGAGAAATAGAAGAATCTTAGGAGACAGGTCTGCCTTTTTTCTCCAAAGAAAAGTAAACTTCTGGATTGGGTAGTTTGTTTAGTTCTGAGAGATATTAAAGAATATTTTTAAGTTTTGTTTTAGATTAGACTTCAAGCACAATTTATTTGACTTTACTATTCTATGAGGTTTGTTTACCCATGATAAGAACGCCTACTTTATACATTAAATTTATATGAACGAATCAATCAGTTACATTGTTTCGCCAAACACAAAAATAATAAAGTGATAAACAAAAGTAATTGAATAACTGACTTAATGATCAAGAGTAAACAGTTTTTGTACTTGTTGAGCACTGGAAAGAACAGTTTTTTTATGGACCTATTGGATGCATGAGTAATCTAGATGTATGAGGAGCCAATTTTACTCTTTTTTCGGTTATTTCTACGTTTTTAACATTTGGATAATCAATAGTTTCCAAAACGTTCTTATTTCCTCTATTTTAGTACAACATGCACACATATCCGAATAGGGCACCTCTGTACCTAAATAAACCTTGTTAACTTGAAGATTCCTAAAATTAGCTTTTGTTTTCAACGATGTAGTTAGTCAAAAATGGAGACACTTAAATATCACCACTGAAAGCTTCAAATTCTAACTCATCTGTATCACTATAAACAGAAATAGTAAATATTTACCTTGGATAATTTTACTTCACCTTTTTGTTTCCTATTTCTCCTAAAATGATATACTATTTTCCTGCTTTAAGCTCAACTTCCATTGAGCATACTTGCTGTGCGTTGAAATCAGCTTTAATAGTCTTCACTACTTCAAAATTTTCTTTCTTCCTTTAAACCTACCCTATCAAAACTTTCAAGATGTCATAAGAGAAGTTTTCGTCGAAGAATTTCTTATGTTTTTGATGAATCGAAATGCAAACTTTAGCAGGAGAACGAGTCTTTAAAAGTAATCCACCTCTATTCTTATTAAGCTCTTTCTTGCTAAATGTTTTGAAAAAATAATTATAATTTCTTTTAAGTTTACAAACTGTAAGCACTTAAAAAGATTCTTGCAAGTTTTTTTAGTCTACCCAAAAAATGCCCAATTCAGGAAGAGTTAATAACTAATTAGGTACTTCAAAAAAAGCCTTTGTCCAACCTCGAGGGTCTCTCATTCTTACAAACAATTATCCTTAGATGATCTAATATCCTAATACAATATAAGAATGTTTAGGGTTTATAGATGGATGTACTTTCTGTGGTTTAGAGGCTATTACCACTCCAAATTGATTATCGAAAGCCATTTTGAGGTCTTTGATCAGTTGTTGCTTATTTTTTAATTCTACATATACTGTGTTTGCACCAGTTAGATCTCTGAGTGCATCATTGGAATGCCCAATATTTATTACATCAAAATTTCCATAAGATTGTGCGTAAGCTTTCTAAAGAACCATAGGACTTATGTCGTTTTCAACAGGTTTACAATAAATTTTAGGAAAGAGATTGTCAACAGCCATTGAAATGAGTTTACCACTTTCAAAGAGATTGACTTAGAAAGACTTTGATTTGCAACCATATTCTTTAAATTTAGGAATACGATCTTTTAAAATCCAAGGGTTAACTGCTAGACTAGCTAACGCAGCAACGAAATAACAGTTCCCTAATTGTCCCTGTTTGATATCTTCGGCATTGAAACAAAATGAAACTTCAGGTTTTGGTACAATCTGGTCTGCAGGAATCCCATCACAAAAAACATTGTACTACCACTGTGAATTTTTCTTATCCATAGATAGTTCGTAGACTTTGTTTACACATTGAATGATATTCAAAGGCGAAAATTTTACAGATTTTTAGAATTATTTTCCAGCGGCAATTTTGAAAGTTTATTTGTTCAAATTGGATTCTACCTTCTGCCCAAACTACTTAGGTTTCAAATCCTTTTTTATTTCAGGTTTTAGAGAATTATTGGGCTTAGTTACAGATTTTGGTTGAACCAATAGTTTTTTCTGAACAGGGATAACTGGAGGAGTAACGATAGGAGAGCCATTGAAGTGTTAATAGTCTGCCTGCATGTCTTTGATTGAAAATAAGGCATTGGCAAAATTGTTTGATTTGAATGGATTGGGTGGTGGTGTTTTTTTCATTTGTTAATTAATTAGAAAGAAAATATTATGTATAAGTTTAGTAGTATAGAAAAAAAAGGGATACTGACCATCCCCGTAGATAATCATATTTAAATTTTGCAATAATTACACTCAATAAATTTTTTTTATCACGAGAGCCATAAAGTTAAACATTTTCAAAGCATCATTTAAACTTTTATCCAAGGACCCGAATTATATAGTTTCGTAACAGCAGAGACTATTTCAAAGGGTTTGAGATCATAAAAATATTTTAATAAATGTATAATAAAAGATCAAAATACTAAATTTTTGGATAATCTACTGCTTTTCTAGAGTTGAAGCTGTTTTAGATTATTCTGAGTATCTTTTTTGTAACTTTTTAAGTTCTTGTTAAAAACAAGAAGATAAGAATCAATAAATCAAATTAAACTGATTAAATATCTTCTAAGGTTTAATAATTTAGCTTTTCAGATTCTCTAAATCAAATCAACGAGTCTATAGATGTTTAAAAGTTCTCGGGGTATTAAGATAATTGCCAAATTTAAAGATATTTTGTAACTTATTTACAGCTTATAATTTTAATGAGCATGAAAACTAAATTCCTCCGCTTTAATAAACTACCCAAAATTGAAACTCACAACACCCAATCTCCAGATAAATTAAAAGAAATCGACCTTTTCAATCAACGCGATTACCAAACATCTAGTCCTCTCCGAACTGATACCCTAAAAGGGACAGATTTCTATGATCTCTTTGAAAATATCATCAAAAGAATGCCACAACATCAAAATTACGTTTTATAACCCAGAGATCGTGCTGTTATTATCCCTCTCCCCGACATCTAATAAGACGATGAGATAAATATTTAAGGGCTAAAATCGTGGGTGACTGAGGTTTGCAACAAAGTAGTTTCATCTGCATTCTGCTCCCTTTCAACTGATTTACTCAATTACTAACAAACAAAAATTTATTGTTCTGAAGGAATACTCAGAAATATTGTGTTACTAGTTGAGCGCTATCGTTTAAATAAAGAACATATAAGAATCATAAATAGTCACATCTAAGAAAATATCGTACCTTATCTCAAGAGGAAGTATCCAATGACTGAATCATCAGATGTAAACAAAGCCTTGGACGATAGTGTCAAACCGATAGATAACACAGAGGCACTTTAAAATGATTTATTACAAAAAAGTGATGTAGTTTTTACCTACAGAGAATCAGGGAACTACAATGATTTAATTATGAGACTTATCAACTGGATGATGATTTCCATCGATTCAAAAGAAAATGATAGTAAGAAAACAGTTTACGAGTAATATTACAACACAATATCAAGTTTGTTTGAAAATGTTTATGATTAAAACTGGATGAATGCAAAGGCTTTGGATTCGGCTAAAATTTCCCAAGAAGAAAAAAATAACGAACTAAACAAACTCAATCATTCTATCAATTAAATCTCTAATGAAAAATATGCTGCTCAGGTTAAATAATACACTCATTATTTAATCGGCCGAAAAATTTCTAAAAATATAGCTGTTTACACTGAAGAGTAAATCCAGGGAGGACATCTAATGATAAAGAGCCCTGCTATCTTACGTATATTGACTAAATGGGCAGACGAACTCTGGGATAAATTTAGTAAGAAAAACTACTTTTTGGATAGATAGGAAAACGTAAGAGTTCAAGAAAAAGATGGGAATATCAACACTATGTTTATGTGGATGAAGTTGCCTCTCAATGATTTGATTGAAGAAGAAAAAGCAAAGATTGAGGCTTTTATGAAAGAAATACAGGAAAATAACTTTGATCAGCAGACTTAACTGCTTAAACAGGAACTTTTTGAAAAAGACGGTTTCTACCACATTGAAAGGATAGAAAAAGTTTGCGGAAAATTTGCTTACAAAACAGTTAATAATCTACATAGTTATATAGTTCTATACTTAAACAGAATTATTCATGGGTTACTGACAGTTTCCAAGTAACTCTATGAGGCAAAACTTTCCACAAAAGCTAGATGGAACTCTCCTCCTGACTTACTAAGTTTTAAAATAGGTGATCTTATGAGGTGTAAATGCAGCTCAAAAGAAAGGTAAATCTTGCGTATTTTCCAATAATTATAGAACATAAGTGAACATAATCCCAAACTGCTCAAAATTATAAGAGTCAAAAATAGATTAAAACTTGGTACAAATGATATTCTTATTAACATCATATACAAAAACAAGTATTTGTGTTAGATTCAATTAGCAGTCAAATCTACACAGTCCAAGTTCATTAGCTGCTCTAATATGTTTAATCACTATATTTACGAGTTGGGAAGAACTCTTTTTGGTCCCATTACTTAGTTGAGTTCAGTTTGGATGAGTCTTGATCCGAAAGCACCTGAGTATCACCATATCATTAAAAACCAGAAAAAAACTATTTTGACTGAACCTGTATAATGTCCAAGTATACGTCGAGAGCACTATTTTGAACCTCTAGATAGGCCTTTCATATGCCAGAGCTGTAATTTTGCATATTCACACACCAACTATTTTTGGACTCATTAAAAATGTTTGCAGGATGGCTGTAAATTTATGATTTGTGCGAAGTGCAAGATAGAAAACTAAAATAAGTAAAATTTAAAACGTAAGCTGTTAGCAGAGGATCCTTAGCTATTGAATGCATGCACTGATATCGTAAACAGAAAAAAGTAGTCCTAACAGATTATTCCAACTTATGGTGTTTGTATACCAATCTAATCAAAAAAAATAAAGATTCAAAAGTTTAAGAAGCTTTAAGTTAAGAAAATTATGACTATATATGGACTGAAGAAAGATAAAAAGGGAGTATAAAAGATAACAAAAATAGATGAACTCATTAAGAAAGGATCCTAAAAGAATTTTTTGAAAAACTATCTAGTTTTCTAAATTCCAGATTAAATCGGCTAGAAATTGATTGATATCAATCTTGATCGCGCCAAGAAGTAGTACATCATTCCTCAGAAAGTAAAGTAGATCTACAAAAAATAGAAATAAATTTTGTCGCTCATTGAATAAAACATAGATGATACAAGTGTAGATATCATGAAAGGCAGCACTTCAGGTATGGTAAACATTAAGAATTTGGAGTTAGCAGATAATAAACTGACTAATATCAAATTCATTGTAGAAAACTTCCCTTAGCTCTAAAGACTCCAACTGAGTAACTTTAATTTTATATAGGTCGTAATAAAATACAAAGCATTTAAGGAATCTCAGTTTTGAAACACATAATCAAGCTTAACTTGAGAAATAATTCGATTATAAATATACCTTAAGAAATAGGAGCACTAGAAAAACTAGAAGGACTTAACATTAGGCATAATAAAATACTTGCGTTACCTTAAAGTTTTGGAAATTTGAAATTACTTAATAAATTGTAATCCGACAATAATCAAATTTCATCCGTCCCTTAAAGTTTTAAAAATTTAACAAAACTCAAGTTTATCAATTTGTCCAAAAATAAACTTAAAGTTTTCCCCTAAGCGATCAAAGACTTCCAAAAGCTAAAGGAGCTCTTACTTGCTAAAAATTCAATTGAAGTGATTCCACCCTGGATAGGTAACTTCAAAGATTTGATAACTCTTGATTTGAGTCGAACTGAAATCATACACTTGCCAGATGAAGTCTTTAATATTAAAAACTTACAAATACTTAAAATTACAGCTAAAAACAAAGAACTATCCAAAAAAATTGGCAATTTGACTTCTCTAAGGGAACTGTTCATCCAAATGCCTAATGTAGGATCTCTTCCTGATGAAATCTTCAATCTTGTTTGCTTATAAACCTTATAAATTTAAGATAGTAGGATAGAGGAACTGCCTGATTGTCTATCTGAAATGAAGAAGTTGACCAAACTTAGTCTTATCAACAATCATCTTGATAAATTGTGTAAAGAGTTTATATAGATAACGCAAGTGAGGGAACTAAAGATAGAGGGACAGAACATCAGCAGCTTGCCTGAGGGCATGGAAAATCTAACTAAATTACGAACTCTATCTCTTAACAAAAATAAATTTAAAACTATTCCACCTCAGATTAAACACTATTCTAAACTTTACCTTCTGACAATTACAGACAATCTTCTTGAAATAATCGATGATAATCTGATTTAATATTTGCCTGAACTATAGACTTTAGCTTTAGATAACAATAAACTAACTGCTTTACCTTCGTCTCTGCAGATGGCTAAAAAATTGAAGAAGTTTACATATGAGAACAATCAAATCGAACAAGAACCACTTTGGATGGCACTTCTTGCAGCCACCATCTAAAATACACTGAAATCAGGTACATCTTTATGTATTTAGATGAAACTTTTAGAAAAACAAACATGAACAACTTACCAGGTTTAAACTTCTTGAGTAGTCTTAGTCGCGAATTTTCAAAATGATTCTAAAGTGATAACAGTCAATATTTATGAAACTTTTTGTACTCGATGCACATTTTTATGGTATAAACCATTTTTTATTTTTTACAGTTTAATTGTTGGTTTCTCTCTTTTCTGAAAAACAATCCAAAACTTTCAATATTTGTAATTAATTCATTGAAGTCATGAGCAACCCAGCTTAGAAGAGGCTTATCCGCGATCTCCAAAAACTTAGCAATGAACAAGACTAAAGTATCAACGCTTCGCCAGAAGAAGGCAACCTTTATCATTGGACTGCTTTCATTGAAGGACCTTAAGGAACAGCTTGGGATGGTGGACTTTTTGAACTTAAACTAGAATTCACACAGTAATACCCCACCAAACCTCCTGCTGTCAGATTCACCACCAAAATGTTCCACCCTAACATTTACAACGACGGAAGAATCTGCCTTGATAGTACCTATAATACGAATTAGTCTTGCAAAACCAATGGAGTCCTATTTACGATGTTTGGGCCATTTTGACTTCAATCCGTTCTCTCCTCGCTGATCCTAATCCAAACTCTCCTGCAAACAGTGAAGCTGCCCAGATATATAACACAAACAAAAATGAGTACGAACGTAGAGTTAAAGAAATCGTTGACAAGTCATTAGAGTCATGAGTGATCTTCATCTCGTATACTTATAGGACAGTTTTTCCTTTTAAAGAAAAGTTATAAGAATTTAGATTTTTGTGTTTAAATGAATAAATAGATATTTTAAGCAAATTTCTTACCTGCTGATACGTTTTTGAAGTTTTAATAAAAAATGGTATAAACATAGTGAAATTTATCACTGAGAGTCCTCAAAATTACACGTACTGTTTACCCCTTTTCACCAACGAAATATGAAATTTTATTTTGAGCTCAGTTTCTATACTGACTTTAAGTATTATAATAAACAAACAAAAATATGAATGTTAAGAATCAAAAATTTGTAAAAATTTATATTTTTACCTGTGCATAGAAGTTATTTGAAGACGGAGGGAATTATAATTACAAATAAATATAGTTTGATGCTCAATCAAAGTAAAATCAGATCACCAAAACCTTTTAACCATTAATCTAGAATTATCTCTTCTCCCACTGCTGATTCTTTCGTCAAGAAGAAACCATTTATGCGAAAACCAGCTTTCCAAGGGTCTCTTTTTAATTTAGAACAAAGTAGCAGAAATACTATTGAACACTAACTTTCACAATAAAACCTTCTTAAATTTTCCTCTCCTTTGGGTAAATAAGTTAGAAGAGAAAGCCATGGCAAAAAGAGCTCTATAGTTGAAACAGAAAGCAGATAAAGAATATTTTGTACAAGGTATCCTGTAAAGGAAAGCATGTTTTACAGTCCTAAAACCCAAAATAACAATTTTTGGAAGGAGCTTAGCTACATCTCTGATAACAGCGGCAAAAAATAGGAAAAGAAGATAAATCAAATTAAAAGGAAAAATACCAATACTGAAATTTCAAATCTTAATAAAAAATTTAGTGAAGTTTAGCTTAAAAAAGATAAAAGTACCCATCACATTTTCAAACCAGGACACGTAAAAAACAGAAGTTCTTCAACGAATTTTATACAGTAGAAAGACGGAATCGATGAAATCAAAGTTAATTAAAATGAAAAATAACTATCTTTGATGAATAGTTGTGGTAGTAAATCTTCAAAGCAGATTACTGTTTAATGCTTATATTGTAAAAATAATAAAAAAATGTCTGATATCCTTAATTAAAAATACAAGAAACTCGAAAAAGATTACACAAACAAATTAAAGTAAAATCTTTAACTTGAAGTACTTTGCAACAATCTAAAAATATAGAACATTTAGACTAAGAAAGAAAAAGATAGAATTGTAAGGTAGATAGAGAACAACAAAAAAATATTTGAAACAATAAAATAAGATTTACTGCTGAAGATTGAAAATCAAAGAGAAGAAATAATGAAACTAAAAGATAAAACTAGATACCACTAAATTTAGAAATCTATCTTTCTCAGAGTTAAAGAAGATCATCAAGCTCTCACCAAAACAAATTTACGACTCAAAAATCAGCACTAAATCATGAAAAAAACAATCATAGCTAATAACCAAGCCAAGGTAATCAAGTCCGATTTCTAAAAAAACAAAAAAGTATCAACGCCGGACAACTATAGAGCTTCAAAGACAACTATTATGCTCAATGGCCCCTAAAATGGAAAGTGTGAAGATAATTAGGACGACAATATTTCTTTAGATTTTTCTGAATTCAGTGTTGATAACATAATCGATTGATCTTAATTTACTATCCATTTACTCAAAATTAGATGTGAGTTAAGAGTATTTAGATCATTCTATAAGTGCTCTTTAGAGTGATAAGTAAAAAATTCTCCTTTGCTTTGAAAAATCTTTGTTCAAATTTTTGAGGACTGTTTACTTGATCTGATTTGACTAGTCGTTTTAGTTGAATTACTCCAGAATTGAATTTTATGTATTTTGTCTACCATAAATCCGAAATAAAAGCCTATTTATACTCATTTTTAATACTTCAACGGCTTAATTTTTCAGTTGTTACTGAAGAACTCGCTTACTTGTTTCATTTGATTTTTGAATGCCTTACTATATCTTTGTATTTTATTAATGTTTGATTTTTTCCTTCTAAGATGTTTGTATTTTGGTTGCTTCTTTTGACTTCTAATTACTAGAAGGAGGTGTAATTGTATCAATTGTAGATGTTTAGTTCTTTTTACTGTTTGTACTAGCCGGAGTTTCAAATATGCCAAGGCTAGATAATTTACTCTTCACCTTTTCTGTCATTTAATTCTGCATCTGGGTGATTTCTTAAGGTGACATATCACCTACAACATTCGCAATGCCTACCACAGTATTATTATTTCCTCTAATCTTATTTTCATCACCCTTTACTTTATTCTCATTACCAATGATTTTGTTAGACGCTCCAATCCAAGTGTTATTCGCTCCAGTAAAGACATTATTAGGACCTGCACCATAGTTTCCATTATCGTATTTTTGAAGAATTTGTTGGGAAGTAACCAGGATAAAGATTGTGACCAAAAGGAAAACTTTTATTAACATAGAAAAGATTATCTTCTTTTTGGAAAAAATAAGATAATCACATAACTCTGTTCTAAGTTTTAGTAATTAAAGTATGGCAATCATTATACAACAATCGTTACATTCTGGGCCCCTGAACAGCAATTGTTGCGCATCAATTTTTGTTCGTCTAAATCTCGACATAGAGTCAGCAAGTAGTTAGACACCATCAGTTGCAAGGGTTCACTTTGAGTCAACTCAAAATCATTAGAAAGCTCTATAAAAGTCCCATATTTTGAAGGCAAACCTTTCAGAAGCATTCGATTCGACGTATAAAAGAACGAGCAGTGACTTCTACTGATTGAGGAATCATTTAGATTGAGATCATTTTCCACTCCTCTTCCTATCATTATACTAACAGATTCTTCCAATCTGATTAAGATCTAGAATATTTTATTATCACTATAATGCTAAAATTTGGCATAAGGAGGATGTATCTGTTCATACTAATACAAATTATACATTCTGCCTTGATAAATCACCTAATTGCTGATTGCATATTTGCAGAGATCACATTACATAGGCTCATAATGATAGTATATACAATGTGCAGTTTAAAATCTCACGGTCTTGCTTTTGAACCAACTCTTTAAGCACTAATAGTGCACATACTTTATTGAGCCTGAGCAATTACAGATATTGAACAATGGATTATTCGTGGAATTATTTGTATCAAAGCAGATTCTACAGGATTTGTCTGTATAACTTGCAACGCTCATAGCCCTACTATTCATCAAATAGTCGGATTGTTTCATACTGTACATATTGCTCTATCTCATTTGGACTTTTTGGTATTTATTATAAAATCCACTGTTTTTGAGAACTTCAACGCTAGATCCACCAATCGTTTTTACATGCATTGTGTCTTCGATAATTTCATCTTTAAAGTATTTTTGCACTTTTTTGCAGTTAAGTGATCTCAGCTCTTTGAGATACAATTATACTCTACCTATTTTTATTCGATCTCCTTCTTGGATTTCACATTCTTTATTATCGGGTATCACCTTCCAAATAGAGCATCGAGTTTCTCTTTAAGAAACTTTAAGATGTACTTCATTTGAGAAACTAGAGGTTGAGTTGAACTGAAAAAGGTTGTTTCTAGGATCTTCAAGTAAAGAGTATTAAACTTAATTATTTTTTTGGTAGTGATGGAGATAGGAAGGATAAGTAATCTTATTTTTGCTAATAAGTTCTTTCTCCCTCGTGAAATCAAAGAGTTCTTTCTGCATATTTTTCGGGTTGCGCTAAATTGCAATTTCTATTTAAAATGGTCGTTACTGGTTTGCTCCCATATTTATCTATTAAAATTTATAAACAACGTTTTTCCTCATAATTATCAAAAATCAACCTAAGAAGACTAATCTTTGAGGTTTCCGCCTTATTTATAAAATTAAATTTGTATATTATTTGCAATGATAAATCAAAGGATTTATAGCTGCTTTTCATCCATACGCATCTTTAGCAATGTTTTTACTGTCACAAATGGTATATACACACTTTCTGCTAACATTACACCCCCTACTCTCCAAAATAACTAACAATAAGAGATCAGAGTCAAGTTTTCCTCCGGATTGCTCTTTTCTGTGATTAAAAGTACACAAAAATATCAAAAAGGAGCCAAACCTGACTATTTCGTATTTAAAAACGCATAGATGCTCTAGCTAGGTTGTTGGGATTGGCGTCAAGGTAAATTTGAGCAGATGAACAATTATAAAGCAGTTGTAGGCAGTTTAAAATAGCTCGATGGTAGTAAATACATTTCAATGGTATTCTTCGTATTTCTGAATTTATTCAGGACAAAAATGAAAAAGAAGGAGATAAAAAAAAGTAGTTTATGATTCCACCTGTCCAATTTTTTCATTTCCAAAATCTTATCAAATCAGGAATCAACGAGTACAGTAACACGCGTATCAGCCAATTGTCCGCAATCAACTCATTAATCAACAAAATCAGCATCAAATGAAAGTCTCATTAAACCTGTTCTTTTATGAACTATTTTATTTTTAGTTATTAAAAGATCAATAAAGTAGAATAAGTCTACCTTGACATTCATACTCCTAGATATAATACACTAGTTTTTTAAAGTAGACTCATAATTCAACATTCAAGTCTATATTATCAAATGGCTATTCTGATCGGATACGAAGATTTTACTTAGTTAAGCTTACGAAAAGTTTGACTCTAGAAATCTAAATGACTCTTAACTGATTTATGTGCATTCTTCACATTATAATGCAGTTGGGTAAACCAGTGAGGACAGTCACGATCGTACCTACTAAGTGTCCTCTTGGCTACTTTGTCGAACTTAGGCGGATTGACTGTTTTCCATTGACTTTTGAATTTTTAAGGGTTTATTTTAAAACTTTAAATTCCAGATACTTCAGGTGCACCTCTTACCTGCCTTTATGTCAAAAATTCCCTTTTAGTATATGAAGCGAACGAATGGACCTTATGTGTTTTCAACATATTATTTTAATTCCTTTTTGATTGATAAGATGTAAGCGTTCCAACACTATTTGTTCTAAGGAAAGTTGTTTGCGAATCTTTCTCAATTGACATTTTTTTAAGTTGTTAATCAAAAGGTCTATTTGTTTGTTTTTCAAAATCAATGTGATGAAATGTTTTTCTGGCTGAAAGCAAGTCTTTTGGAGTTTTTATCATTTAGTTTTAGCATGTTTGGAACTTTTTGCATTTTTATGTCTCGTGGTTTTCATCTTTGTAAGTCTGCTACTGTTTGGATGGAAGCAAAAGCTCCGAAAGTCTTTCATCTCTTTCCTGTCTTATGGGAAAATGTGCTGTTTTGGTCAAGAGCATATCTGGTTTGTAAACGTAATCTAAATGTGCATTCGTGTCTTTGACTTCATGAAGAAGAAAAGGACTGGGTTTTTCTCTTCCTGGGATTTTATCAAACCCTTGTAATACCACAGGCTATTTTTTCTATCTTTTAAGAATGTCAATCTTTTTGGTGTTAGAGTGTAGTATTTTATTGAGTTAGTGTTTATCGATTTTATATCGTTCAATTTCCAAAACTCTCTCTATGTTCGCTCCTCCCTTAGAAAAACTTTTGCTTCTTGTTATCATTTAATAAAATTAATTAGAATTAGCAATTTTTATACATTAAAACAAATTAATCTCTATCAAATATAAAACTACCTACTCGAACATTTGTCCATACTTTTAAATTGAAAGATTAAATAGCATCAAGTAAATTTAAATCAATATGATTATTGCTATGATTCAGGCATTTCTCTTCTTTAATTCACTTGAAAAATAAAACCTGATGGTATTGATGCTGGATTTTTGATACGAACAGGAGAGCTTTCCTCGGACGAACTTCTTCTCTTTTTTTTCTTAAATTAACTGCTTTTGTTCACTTTGAATAACTAATTTCTTCGGCGTTAATTTTTTTCTCCTTCTCTGTCTCTAAATCTTTCTCTGTGTTTACTTTTTTCACCTGATTGTTCCCTTTTCTAATCCTTTTCTTTTTTATCCAAGCCCCAAAGTCTATTTTTTTTGATATAATTGTTTTATTTTTTATGTTTTCTCTTGGATGATTAACTTCTATTGCTTCTCCATTTCTTTTTTTCTTTTGACCGACTTCTGTTTCTTTACCTTGATTTTTCTCTCTAGATCTATTTTTATCTCTACCTCTCTCTTTATTCTCTATTTTTATCAAATTTATCATTTTTTGA
>Ga0194117_10002401_pt1 | contig 19989 bp, 16 predicted proteins | sample TA2MahsurfametaG_FD_160579 | JGI IMG/M metagenome (GOLD analysis project Ga0194117, IMG submission 160579) | Freshwater microbial communities from Lake Tanganyika, Tanzania - TA2015009 Mahale N1 surface | ecosystem: Environmental > Aquatic > Freshwater > Lake | place: Tanzania: Lake Tanganyika...
GGTGGATAGGGGGATGGGTGGATGGGGGGTTTAATGACTGGATGGAGACAGAATATATAACAACATAAACACACAAGTATATTGTTATGTATTGACACGACGACGAGATGTTTATCAAAATCGATTGTCGAGAGAAAGACCTACTGGATATTATGAAGCCCGCACTCGCATCTCCATGCCCCGAACCAGAACCAGAACCAGAACCAGAACCAGAACCAGAACCAGAACCAGACCATTATATGATGGATTTAGGTGATGGCATGACGATGAAGGTGCCGCTTCCAAAAAATAAAGCGACAGCAGCGAAGCCGAAACCGAAACCGAAGCCGAAGCCGAAGCCAAGATCTCTCGAACACCATGAAATCAAATCTGAGAGATTGCCTATTGGCGATATTATTATCCACGACCCGTCACAAGAACAACAAAAAGACATCGTCATCTTCGAGAGAAAGACCCTCAACGATCTCGCAGCGAGTATTCGAGACGGACGATATAAAGAACAATCATTTCGACTGATCGAGACCGCCGCCGCTACCGGATTCCATACCCATCATATCATCTATATCATCGAAGGCGATCTCGCACAATATAACGAGAGACATACCCAGATTACAAAGACGGCACTTCAGAGTGCGATGGTGTCGCTAATGTATTATAAGGGATTTTCGGTGGTTCGAACGATGAATTTAGGCGAAACAGCCGAATTTATATTGAATTTTGCGGACAAGGTAGCGAAGGAGAGCGCCGCCGGTATGCGACCGGCGTATCACAACGAAGAAGCGACGGCGACGCCGACGACGACGACGACAGTGACCTTACAGTCATATAGCGAAGTCTCAACGAAAAAAGAGAAGCGAGATTACATCACACGAGATAATATTGGCGAGATTATGCTCGCACAGGTTCCGGGGGTGAGCGCGAAGATGGCGGCGGCGATTCTGGCGAAATATGACGGATCGATTTACGAGTTTTTAGGCGATTTACATCGGAAAATCGCCGAGTATGAGGAGAGTTTATCGCCGGAAATGTCGCCACCGTCGCCGACTGGGTTGGTGTTGGTGTCCGATAGTATAGAACCGATGAATAAGAACAAATACAAGCATGTTTCTGAGTGTTTTAAGGACGTGACGGTGGATGGAAAACGGGGGATAGGGAAGGCCACGATAGAAAAGGTGTGTTTTTTTTTAGGGTGATAGTGTAAGCAGACGGTATTGTAAATAGTCATATAGATGCCACCAAAAGCGGGGGCAGCAGGAGGAGGAGGAGATCAAGGTTTTGTGAGTGCCCAAAGACAAGGAAGAAGTGAAAACTATATTCCACCAACATTTCACCAGAATGAACGAAACACATATTTGTTCAGAAGTTTGTTTGTATTTGTATATATTGGAATTGGTATTGATGTTGTTACTGGTTTTATACAAGGAATAGATATAAACCAATTATTAAATAAAAGAGGACACGTTATCACCGATGAACATGTTAGAAAAATAATATGGTTGGTATGTAATTTTGAACGTATTTTACAGAGAAGTGATAACAATAATGAATTTAGTCATAATTTGATGCAACAATGGCAAACTGATCAGGATACATTTATGAAGCAGGGGTTTCAGGCACAAGGACTATATATTCCAGAAAATATATCCAAATCTATTGCTACGTTAACAGCACGAGTTTTTGCTTCGTTTCAAGAAGCGAATCAACGAAGTAGAACACCTCTGGCGGAAAGGGGCAATGCTGTTGTAGGTGCTGCTGCTGATGCTGCTGCTGATGCTGCTGCTGTTGAAACAATAAATATACATTGTGTTTCAACCCAGGTAGAAATTGTAGTTAGAATAATAGAGCAACAAAACGAACGAGAAATTTCAATAAATAATAATGATTGGACAAGTAAATTACCTAGTACATTAGATTTACCCGCTCAGCCCGCTCAGCCCGGTCAACCCGCTCAGCCCGGTCAACCCGCTCAGCCCGATCAACCCGCTCAACCCGCTCAGCCCGCTCAGCCCGCTCAGCCCGGTCAACCTGCTTCAGCAGCTCCAGTAGCTCCACCCGCAGTGCCAGAACGTCGTATAAATCCGCGATTGGAGGCTTTGAGGCAGAAAACTGAAGAAGCAAAGAGAACCGCACAACAAGCAGCAGAAGCAGCAGCAGCAGCAGCAGCAGAAGCAGCACGACGACAAGCAGAAACCGCAAAAATACAATTAGGAGAATTTACTAGAAATTTACGAAATAATACACTTAAGATTTTTCCTCATATTGATTTGAGAATAACTGATAATATATTTGAAGCGAGAGAGTGCAGTATTCAACAATTCTATAAATATTTACCGATTTTAATGACGAGAATGCAGAATTGTATTGTATATCCATTGACAAATAAGGATGTTTCAAAAGAACCGGGTTCTGCCGGAGCACTTATGGAATTGGGTCTTATAGAACCTAAAAAAGTAAAAGGACAATCGAAGTTACCTCAAATACCTGACGGTTTGGTCGGAGGAGGAATGAAAGAAAATACGTCTAGACCAATTTTATATGGTGGAGCACCAGTTGCGCGTGATTTTTTTGAACATAAAGGACCTATTCCTCAATGTGACGGCACTGTTGGAAATTATCATAATTATGTAATTCCAAGTTGTTATATCTGTGGTCAAGTATGGGTCGAACACAGTCATGAATCTATGGAGTGTGAACATATATTGTGCGTTATTCATGGTATCGAATATTTTGGATTATTACAATGTGTATATTTTTCTCGAGAACAAAAAAACTTCTTATCTATGTTATATGCTTGGGCACATCACTGCTGTAATCAACGAAAAGGAAATATCGCATTTATAAGAAAAAATAATAATGCTGATGCGGATCAAAGAAGAAATAATTTTGTACCAGATGACATAAATATACGTAAATTATTAGAGGATATATTCACGTCATCACGTGGAGCAAATACAAAACTAGACTGTCCAATTGTATTAAAAAAAGTGTCAGATAAAAAAAAATTCGTAGATGAAAGAACGAAAGTAGTAACCAGTTATGTTATGCCATTAGTTACATGTATAAATAGTGTATATACGGATATTTTCAAAAATAATATGATTTTATTTAATGCGTTAGGATGTCTCAAAAAAATTGCCGAGTTATGTATTCATTTCACGTCACAAAACAAAGATCTTGGCACTCCTTTACAGATAGAATTCAAAAAAACCCATGACTGTATGGATATACTGTTTCCTGGTTATGTTGCTCCAGAAGGAGGAGTCGGAGCCGGAGGTGCTGGTAGAAGTAAAAACAAAAAAAAATCATTACGACACAGAATACAATATGGTGGTATGGAAGCAGCATATCTTCAAAACATTACGGATGCTTTTGGTAGTATAGTAGAACAGACAATAATTAATGAACGACTGAACGTATTGAACACGGCAATCGATGCGGATGCGGATGCTGCTGGTATTAATGGCCAACCATCAGCATATCATGAATTGAATACAAACGCAAATACTATAGTAGATAGAGCAATACTGAATCCGCCATCAATAGACGATCAAGAATCAGAACAAATTAACCATTTACTGTTTGTTTTATTTATTTTAAATCATTATCGTAATCCTGATGTATTATTCAGTATATTGTTTGGCCTACCAGGTCCAGATAATGTAATACATCAACAACAATATATACAATTACGTTATCAGAATCGTGATGCATTTAGCCATGTGTGTGAAAGTGTATTTCCTACTATTGCTACTATAATACCATTTTTACAACACTCTGAAATGATACCAAGCTTGATGGGTGTTTTAAATGTTTGTGTAAGAATGAATGTTCCGAATGCTGCTGCTGCTGCTGCTGCTGCTGTTGCTGCTGTTGCTGTTGCGGATCCTCCACAAGTTACAGCATTTCAGTCAGTTTTTGAGAAATTTGACAATATTTGTATTGAGTTGATGAAAGATCACGAACATTTTGTTGATGAGGTGAATATAGATCAAAATTCATCACCACTCGATTATTTGGTGAAAGCTTGTTTTCATTTGAAACGTTGTTTATCAGTAGAAGAAGCAGGACAAATGATGGATGATAATACAGAAATAGCAAAACACGCGGCAGTAGATATGTTAAAAGACGCATGTAATTTATTTCCACAGTGTTACGATGCCGCAGACCTATTTTCATTATTTTCATATTTTGGTCCATGTGTTGTCTATAGTCCTGGCACATTACTAAGTAGCCCTGATTTTCAATTGGCGATGGGTTGCTTCGCACGTGCGAAGAACCTATTTACGGTAACTAATTATAAAAATTATGATGTTAATTTTGCTGGAAAAGCGTCATTAGACCTTTTTGAATCTTTTTTTAAAATAGAACATTACGCGATTTCACAACTCGTTGAAAATGCAGGTAAAAAACGACCTGGTTCTGTCACACCTGATCGTGTAAGAGGTAAAGGCTTCTCTGAGAATCCATTTGACTCAGATTCAGAATATTCATTAGCATTAGATCCATTTTCACCTTCACATCCACATACATCTCCACTTGGACTTACTGAAGATTTAAGAGACGTACGACGCGCAGTTGGTGACTCACAAAGTTCAATAGGTGGTTCTTCAACCCGACGTCACCGCCGTTACCACCACAACCGCCACAACCAATATACAAATAAAGACAAACGTTCCGCCAAATACAAAACAATCAAGCACCACAAATCATATCGCAAGCATAATCGCACAATCAAACGTCGCAGTCATCGCAAATAAATCACCAATAAAATAATCTAATACTAATTCAGTATATTACATTATTATTCCATTCTATTTCATTCTATTCCATTCTATTCCATTCTATTCAAAAACAACATCCTGTAAATGAACGCCCTTCTACCCTCAACATCAACAAACGCCGACAACACCGACACCCTCGCCAAATACGTAGTTTTAGGCATTTTCATGATCCTCGCTCTCGTCGCCGTCCAGTATATTTTCCGTAATCAGATCGGGATGATCGAAGGTCTCGCGAATCGAAACTCTAAAAAAAACAACGATAACCCCCTTGAAGACGAAAATGACGGCGACATCATCACCATCGCCAAGCGCCAAGAAGAATTCGCCACCAAGACCCAGAAGTCCCTGAATATGGACTCACATTACAACCATTACAATAAAATCATCGAAAATATGGACGAATGGGTGAATGCGAAGATCGTGAATTCTCTCAAAAACGTCTCTCGGGAAGTCCATGGAGAAGGCAAAATGGAGGACATCATTCGACACATGAATGAGTTGAACACCATGAATAAGTTCAAGCTAACGCTGGAAGATTGTGCGAGATATATTGACACGAAGTGACGAAGTGACGAAGTGACGAAGTTCACTCCAAGAGTCCATTCACCACGACATAATAAAGTGAAAGAGTGATAGCACCGCCGCCAAGTATATGCCACAACGAATGTAGAGGTGCGATACCCATTCGATCGAGTATAAAACATGCGACACCTGTCGTAATCAAAGTAAAAACCGCACCGCCGTAATACGATTTCATTCTCGAACATGATAACATCGCAAACGGATATATCAGCGCAACCACGATCAACGCGATTCGGGTGCTATATCTCCACGCATATAAATTCAAAACACCGATTCCGAGTAAAACACCGACTTGAGTGAGTATATCTAGACCGAATGTAGTCATCGTAACAGACGCAAAAATAAATGACGCTAAAAAACAATCGACACAGCCTATAACTTCTAATAATGATATATGATACACCGCCGAACAAATCATAACCAATACCGATATTACAATCGAAAAATGGATATAGGCTGGCCACTCCCCCATCTTCCGCCATCCTTCGAACCAGTTTTCTTCTTTTATGAGATAAAGAAGTAAACTACTGCCGTAAAAAATGGATGTTACAAAGCACCAAAATTCTGCGATTTTATCGTGAATCTGGTATTTCGCCTCCATAGTGGTTATTTCCGCGCAATCGAATAAGCCGCATTTACACGGAGAACCAAATATATAACGAATAAGTGAAAAATCATTCGCATCAGATTTAATATGTGGTGGTGGCTTCGGGGGGCATATTTTTTCGGGTTCGTGATCATCATTCGACGCATTCGAAACAACCGATGTAATCATTTCATCCATAATCTCTCGTGTCGCCGTCGCAATCACAACGTCATCTACAGGATAAGGACACTCGCGCCAACACAGCAATCCATCAGAATCCCATGGCACCGTATGTATGCGTTCACTCGCCGCATCCCCTGCCTCCCCCACCATCGCAGTCCTGTCATCCGAGAAAACCTCGGACCATTCGCCCCCGCCGTCTCCCCGTCTGCGAAGCCATTTTCCCGCATATGTAAACCCCTTATTGGTAAAATACCGCCAATCTTCTTGTCCAATCGCCGGAATATACTCCCATGTTTTTCGTGTTGCGTATGTGTATTCGTAACGCTTGTCGGGCGAAAACTGTCCATCGGGAGGCGGCGTTCGAAAACATTCGATTTCTTCGGGGTGACTCGCGCTTGACATCGCTGTATATAGTTATCAAATCCATAAATATATACATACATAAATTTCGTTTTATTCATACGCTATCTACGCTGGCCGGCGTGCCTTTCCCCACTCTACATCCGCACCTCGACCACGAGAGACCGCATCACCGGCATACTTCGGACTGCGATATGTTTCATTCGCAGCAGGAACACGCATCGGGACCAACGCAGACGTATCCGATCGTATGGCATCAGGACGTGTTCTGTCAATGTATGCGCCCGACGCCACCACCGACTCCGTATATTGACGACCACCCCAGTTGGCATCCATCGGATTATCGCTATACTTCATGGTGAGTTCTTTCTCTCGAAACGCCGCATCATGAGCGGTATAATCGCCCATATTGAAGTTAAGCGGGTCGAATCCGTCATACATCTGGTTATTAAAGGGTGGGTTATCACGTGAGGCGTCCATCATCTGAACAAGTGCGGCAGGTGCGGGGGAGTAAGGAACATTCGCCGAGAGACCTCCCTGTAAATCGACGGGAGAAGGCCGCATCTTATATACGGCTTGACCTTGTGCGTCGTATGAATACTGTAAAAAGAGGACAGGACAACGAATACCGCGTCCGCGAAGCCATTCCATGAATTCAGAATAATCGTCTAAACTTTTGAATCGGATCGGATTTACACCAGGTACTTTTTCGACTTTCGAATTATAGAGAAAGATTTCGCTGCCGTGTTGGACGAGGATATTCGGGCAACGGTTTGTTTGAAGTGCGTTATCTGCGACGGATTGCGCAGCGGCGGTATCAAAGCCTTCGGTGCCTTCGGTGCCTTCGGTGCCTTCGGTGCCTTCGGTGCCTTCGGTGCCTTGTGTTCTGACAGTGGCCGTAGTCGGCGGTTTGGTCTCAGCGGCGGCGCTAGCGGCATTACGCAACTTTTGCGCCTGTTGAGCATCTGGTTCAATATTCACGAACCCCTCCGGAAGAGTTGCCTTACTCGGCGTCTTATAGGTTACATAAGCACCAATTAAAAATAACGCAATAATAACAACAGGTAAAATATTTTGCAGTTTCATAATTGTAAATAATACACCGGCTTCTTTTACTATTTTATCTGATTTTTCTTGAAGATATTTAATAACGGCTCTAGACATTCTTATTATGTATATATTACGAGGATAAATATTATTCTCAGGTAAATATTCTCCAGTAAATATTATTTATCTACGATATATACAAGAAAGACAGATTGTTGGAATGATACAAATTATCGATGTAAAAGAAGGTCATAATATTGACAAATTCAACGCTGCTGCGAAACAAGCACACGATCATCCAGACACGCATGGACTTCTCATCAAAGTATATGCAACATGGTGTGGTCATTGTCAAAATATGGCCGCGGAGTGGGATCGTGTTATAAAAGAATTAAAACATAAATACAGTTGTAAAAAATCGGGTTGTGTTCTCACGATAGCAAATATCGAAGCGGTGAATCTCGAGTCCTCCGACCCTGTATTACAAAACCTGAAATATATACCTAAAGATATTCATGGAGTCCCGTTGATTGTTTACATCAATAAAGGGATTCGTAGTTTAGAATATTCGGATGAACGATCGTATTCGAAAATGTTGAATTGGGTCGTTTCGCACCCAGAATTTGCTTTAGTGCGCCGTCACGGTAAAAAAACGATTCGACATGACGATAACCACACAATACTACACGATATTACAAAGAAAGCCCGAACGAAATTCAAACATTTTCACCGTGATACTTTGAAACGATTTCATAAAGAAATGCGCCGCCAACATAAACGCAGCGTGCGTTCAAGAATGCCGACACCGGTCGCGAGAATCGGATCAGGAGCACAACAGCAGCAGCAGCAGCATAAAGTTCCTGCTTACTTACAGAACCAATAAAATTTTTGCATTATCTTATTTTTATGCGTAATATATAAAAATACGAAATGTTATCGAATTTGACAGCATGCCCGATGGCGGCGTTTATTATGATTTTAGTCATAATAACAATACTAATAGATGCGTATCTATTATTTGGACCGGTTTTTGTGATACGATACAATTCTAGCGTTTTAGGAGTAATCTTCCTTTTGTTTACGATCGTATATGTATTATTTGCCCACTGGTTGTCGAATAAGACCTGCTACAAGTTCGTATGGGTATCATGGCTAATTGTGATCTATTTACTTTTTAACATAATGAATTCGTTAGATAATATTATGAATCCTTCAAAAAGAGCACAAATTCAAAATGATATCGATTTTATAATCAAGGAAGACGCATCGCAACAATAGGTTCAACCTTAGCAATAACTATTTTATTGGATTATATTATATTATAAACAAGATGCAACCCACTACCGCAGTTTGCCCCCTTGCTTCGGTGATTTTGACCCTCGTCATTATTATCAATATTCTTGACGTATATTTAGTAGGATTTCAGTTCGGGATTATAATTGTGAATATAGTAATATCGGTATTTTTCGTTTGGTTGGCGAATAAGACATGTGATAAGTATCAGTGGGTGTCGTGGTTGATTACTGCTTACTTCGTTATTACTATTGTTGGAGTAATGGCGATTTTAACCGACCCAGCACGTTATCAGCAGAATACTGCGGCGACACCGGTTGCGGAAAACGGTAAGAAAAAAGTTCATTTCAAGGAATAAACCGTGCCGCCGCCGTGCCGCCGCCGTGCTGATATTACTCGTCCTGATTCATCCTTACGCGAATCGTGAAGTCAATCCGCGCATGTCGAAGAAACACATATAATCCAATAAAATTCATCGTAATAAGTAACAGTCGATAATCAATCGAAACAATCGAATGAATTAGCGTGTAAAGTCCGATATTTGTTTGAAACCAGTTGTAAATAATAAACGCGATCCAAACATAGAAAGGCGAAGCATGGTGATGATACGCGACATCTGCTGCGTTCATATCGGCAATACGTGTTTTCACGTTTGTTTGAATATAAAGAAACAAAGTAAGTATTCTTCAATTTTATCCCATTACATACCTGATATAAAATTGAAATAAAGAAAAGAAGTAAGGTTAAACACAGACAACACACATATAAATGAGAAAATTTAAGATTATTAAGAAACCCACACCAGCGACCAAGACCGTTCCTCCCGTGACAGCGCCACCAGCAGTCGTCAATGACATGTCATTTCGTCTCATCGATTTCAACGTATATGATTGTATTCCTGATACAAATACACATTCCTCCGGGTCAGACAACGACAATAGTTCGGTTGCTTCATCCGGTTCTAGCAGTGATGGTGTAAACGGCGGCCATACCCGACCAACTATCGACGCCAACGAATTCCGTATACAGATGTTTGGCATCAACGAACAAGGCGAAACCTGCTCCATCTTCGTAGATGATTACCACCCCTTCTTTTATGTGAAGGTCGCCGACAACTGGACCAACGCCACAAAATCCGCGTTCATCCGCGACATCAAAAAGAACTTAAAGAGCAAATACTACGAAAACAGCATCCTCGCGGAAAAATGCGAGATCGTGGAGAAGCGCAAGCTATACGGGTTTGACGGGGGGAAGAATCACAAGTTCGTCCTTCTCGTGTTCAAGAATACGACGGTGATGAATCGCGTAAAGAATCTCTGGTATTGCGACATCTTTACACCACGTGACGGGAAGACGCGGATTCTTAAACCAGACGGTTATATTTTCGAACACGCAAATATGAAGACGAATACGTATATTTATGAAGCCAATATCCCGCCGATCCTGCGTTTCTTCCATATTCAGAAAATAAGTCCATCAGGCTGGATCACATTCTCGACGAAGAAGACGCGACTGATCGAAAAATACACGACCACATGCCAATATGAATACCGCTTGTCATTTGAAGACATTATCCCCCAGAATGAAAAAGAGACCGTCGTTCCGTATAAAATATGTAGTTTTGATATTGAAGCCAGCAGTAGTCACGGCGACTTTCCTATCCCTGTAAAGTCATACAAGAAGCTGGCGACGAATATTGTGGACTCTGTATTTGCGAAGAAAGCCGCGCATGCGGCGGTTAGTGACGAGGATATTACCGATGATGAATTAACACATATGATTTATACCGCATTTCAGTATTCATATCAAGGCCGAACAGCATACCCAGGTATTGAAACGATCTACCCGAAACGACGCCCAAAAGAGGCGGATATGACACGGTTGTGTCGGCTCGTATTATCGAAAGAGCTCCGACATTTAATCAAACAGGAGGTCGTCGCACAAGAAAATACGATTGAGCAAATCTTCCTTCAAATGGCGGCGACTGCGAAAGCGGAAGCAGCGAAAGCCGCAGAAGCGAAAGCTGCGGGAGGCGGTGACGGGGACGGTGACGATGACAGCGACGGTGATAGCGACGACGCCGCCAACGATGATAATGAAGCATATAACGATGTAGTGGATGAGATTCCATCGAAGTATGGTTCATCGAAAACGACGACGACCGCCGCCACCGCCGACCTATCCGTGAAACTCGTGACCTTACTCAACAATACTAAACACACCCGTGAAGATAAAATCAAGATCGTCAGCGATACACTCGGATCAGTTTTTCCAAAAGTCGAAGGCGACAAAGTAACATTCATCGGTTCTACATTCGTGAAATACGGACAAAACGGCAACCGCCCCTACCTGAGTAACTGTATTGTTCTCGATACATGCGACAATCTGGACAAAGAAGTGCCAAATTCCGAGATCGAAACCTACACAACAGAAGCAGATGTATTGACCGCATGGACGCGTCTTATCCAGAAGGAGAACCCGGATATTATTATCGGCTACAATATTTTCGGTTTTGATTACCAGTTCATGTTTCGGCGTGCGGTGGAGACCGGTTGCTATGAGGAATTCTTGAAATTGTCGCGCAACAAAGACGAACTGTGTGCCAACGCCGGGGGTGGTGCTGCCGGAGGAAGCGGGGGCGGCGGATTCATAAACCCGAACACCGAAATCACCGCGGATAATGTCGCGATCGAACAAACCAAGATCGCCCTTGCGAGTGGACAATATGATCTTCATTATATCAAGATGACCGGTCGTCTTCAAGTCGATGTGTATAATTACTTGCGTCGTGATTTCAATCTCTCGTCGTATAAGTTAGACGATGTATCAAGTTATTTCATCGGCGACGCGGTGAAGAGTGTGGAATACGACGCAGCAAGCGACACAACCCGCGTTATGTCCGGGAATTTACTCGGTCTTGAAGTGGGAAATTTCGTGAAATTTGAACAAACGAATCATTCGACAGACCTTTACAAAGACGGGCATAAATTCAAGGTGGTCGCGATACCGGGAGCAAGCGAAGGCGGCGGCTTTATCGTAGAAGGGTCTGCGACACCGGATATGAAAATGATGGTGCGCTGGGGTCTCGCAAAAGATGATGTATCGCCACAAGATATTTTCCGAATGACGAATGAAGGTCCGAAACAACGCGCGGTTATCGCGAAATACTGTATTCAGGATTGTAACTTGGTCCATCATCTGATGAACAAGATCGATATTATAACTGGTTACACGGAGATGGCGAAGATTTGTAGCGTTCCGATTAGTTTCCTCGTGATGCGAGGTCAAGGTATTAAACTGACGAGTTATGTTGCGATGAAGTGTCGCGAGAAAAACACGTTGATGCCAGTGATTGACAAGGACCGCAGCGAATCCGGCTATGAAGGCGCGATTGTATTGCCCCCCAAATGCGGGCTGTATCTCGACAATCCTGTCGCATGCAATGATTATTCGTCACTATACCCATCGTCGATGATCAGCGAGAATCTGTCACATGATAGTAAAGTATGGACGAAGGAATATGACAACGACGGCAACCTCATTCGTGAAACAGGGGAGCAACGCTACGACAACCTCCCAGGGTATAAATATGTGGATATTACGTATGACACCTACCGATGGACGCGCCCGAAATCTGCTACAAAGACAGCCGCTGCTGCTGTGAAAGTGAAATGCGGAACAAAGGTGTGTCGATTTGCGCAATTTCCGGAAGGTGAGAAAGGTATTATGCCTGCGATTTTGGAAGAACTATTACTTGCGCGTAAGACAACACGCAAACTCGCGGAGAAACAGACGGACGCATTCATGGCGAATATTCTGGATAAGCGACAGCTTGGTTATAAAGTAACTGCGAATTCATTATATGGACAGTGTGGTGCGAAGACGAGCACTTTCTACGAGGTAGATGTCGCTGCTTCAACCACCGCAACCGGACGCAAACTCCTTACTTATGCGCGTCGTGTGGTCGAAGAAGCATATGGCGATATCATGTTGCCGACATCACACCCAAAATACCCGATCGTTCATTCCAAAGCAGAGTATATTTATGGCGATACTGACAGTGTGTTCTTCACGTTCAACCTCGCTACGCCAGAGGGCACCCCCATCCGCGGAAAGGATGCGATCGAAATCACGATTGAGCTCGCGAAACAGGTGGGCGATTATTCGTCGAAATTCTTGAAAGGTCCGCACGCATGGGTCTATGAAAAAACGATTTGCCCCTTCGCTCTTCTGCGTAAGAAAGGATATGTTGGCGTGTATTATGAGCAGAATCCGAATAAGGGCAAACTAAAAAGTATGGGAATCGTGTTGAAGCGTCGTGATAATGCGCCGATCGTGAAGGAAATTTATGGAGGAATTATTGATATTCTGATGAAGGAGCAAAACGTGGATCGTGCCATCGCATTTCTGCGCGAGAAGTTACAATACATGATTGACCAGAAATGCCCGATCGAAAAACTCATTATTACGAAATCGCTCCGTTCTGATTATAAGAATCCGCAGCAAATCGCGCATAAAGTCTTGGCAGATCGAATGGGTGTGCGCGACCCTGGAAATAAACCGAATACAGGCGACCGTATTCCATATGCGTATATTCACAACGACGCGAAGGGCGCGCTTCAAGGCGACAAGATAGAGCATCCGGACTATATTCACGCCAAGAAGCTTCAGTTGAATTATTCGTTCTATATTACAAATCAGATTATGAAACCTGTCCAACAATTGTTTGCGCTGGTGCTGGAGCAGTTGCCTGCTTTTCAAAAGAAGAAGGGGCGATTCTTGGATGCAATTGAAACAGTCGCATCAACGATAGACGACCCTATCAAGCGGGAGAAGAAAATAACAGAGATGAGGCACAAAGAAGTGAAATCGCTGTTATTCGATGAATTTCTAGTAAAAGCAGACAATTTGAATAAAGGGAATCGCGCAATTACGGATTGGTTTGGCGGCGGCAAGCGCGGGAAATGAAATGGAATGGAATGGAATATTTTTTAATCTACGTTCATGTTGTCATCATCGTCGTGATTACTGTGATGACCGTGATTACGAGATGAACCATTCATACGATTCACCGTATTTACAATATCATCATATATCTGAGAATCAGTATAATTCATCGGTATATCATACGAAAATGTCATATTATTTTCATCGATCTGGTCGATGGATAAATTAGCAGGAAAACGGGGTAACGCGCCTGCCCCTGCTGACGCTTGAGTTGTCGACGACGGATTCGAAGAAGGTCGATAATCACGAATATCACTTCGGCAAAGTGGACAAGTTGAATGTCTGGCGAACCATTCTCTCAAACTCTCCCGATTAAATAGATGATTACATCCGCGTATCATCGTAATTTCACTTTGATCGTTAAATTCATCTCTTGAAATGGGACAAGTTGCGTTTACGGGGGTTATAATATTTGCGAAAACTGTATCATGTGTTGCGCGGCGAATTTGTTCATTCGTTGGTGCGGATGATGTATCTGTGGAGGAAGTATTTGTGGTCCGCATTCCAAGCGGAAGTGTATACAACATCGAATATATGTTATTATTGTTTGGTCGACGGGATTCTCTTGAGACTTCTGTATTTAGATATCTAGTTAATAAACGAGGGAATATATCGGATATCTGTTGTGACGCGGGTGCTGTTGCGGGTGCGGGTGCGGGTGCGGGTGCCATTTGCGGCGAAGAGAAGACGGTTGGACTCGCGCTAATTCCACGTGAACGGCGTATATGTTCGTATTGATTATAATAAAAATGTTGCCTCACGATACACCTCGTTACATTCTCTCGCAACGTTTGTTCCATTCGTGAAAACATCGCATTACTGTTGGTGATAAAATTGTTATAGGAATGAAGCATCGTTGTATATTCATCCATCGTTGTTTGTTCATCTTCAACCGCATTATAATATTGATTCAGGTGAAATCTCTCGTAATAACTATTCTGGGTTCTATCCTCTTGACTATCATCCCCTCCTCCTTCACCACGATTCCGACCATGATTATTATACGACGGATCTATATTCATCAACAATAGATTTTATCAATTGTAGTTTCTATATCGGTTTATTTGTTTTCTACGCTGCTCCTCTCGACGAAGATAATTTCGATGGCTATATCGTTCGGTGCTGTCACTTTTATCCGCGCTGATACACATCCATAATATAAGGAATATTACGAAAAACGAACCGGACATCACCAGAAATTGACCCATGAGAAGCACCATTCTTCTTTGATGTAAACAATAAAATAGAATGAAATACAATAGCATAAATCAATTTTATTCATCATTCATATCTAATTCAAACTTAAACGGAAAAATTTATTATTATGTAAAGAACCAATACAAAACCGCATTCTATGGAATCGAGATTTCCCGATTTTATGGGTAAGGGTATCACCGGACTCATGAATTTAGGGAATACGTGTTTTGTGAATTCATGCCTTCAAGCATTATCACATACATACGAACTGAATCGTTTTTTGAATGATGAAAAATATAAAAAACGCTTGACAAATAAACCTGACGCGGTGTTGTTAAGTGAATGGGATAAATTACGAACGCTGATGTGGAGTGAAAATTGTATTGTTTCGCCAGGTGGATTTATAGCATCGATGAAGCAAATTGCCCGTTTAAAAAACCAAGAATTATTTACAGAATATTCGCAAAATGATGTTCAGGAATTTCTAGTCTTCATGTTAGACGCGTTTCATATTGCTCTTTCGAGAGAAGTAAATATGACAATTACCGGTAACGTAAATAGTGACAAGGATCATATCGGGCGTAAATGCTATGAAATGATGCGACAGATGTATACTAAAAATTACTCTGAAATGTTGAACCTATTTTATGGGATACAAATGTCGGTGATTACAGATGTAACGGACGCATCAAAAATATTAAGTATATCTCCTGAGCCATTTTCGATCATATCTCTTTCGATACCGATCGTAGAAATTCCCGAATCTGGAAAGACGCGCGTTCCGTCATTATTGGATTGTTTTAGTCATTATTGTAGTGGAGAAGTAATGGAAGGTGAAAACGCATGGTTTAATGAAACAACAAAGCAGTATCAAAATGTTAAGCGCGGAATGATGTATTGGAGTCTTCCAAATATAATGATTATCGATTTGAAGCGTGTGCGATATACAGCTCGCGGTCCCGAAAAGGTGACAATACCGGTTGAAATACCGGTAAAAAATATGAATATGAGTTCATTCATCAACGGTTATAAGCGCGAAAGTTACGTATATGATTTATACGCGGTATGTAATCATCACGGGAATTTTAGTAAAAGTGGGCATTATACCGCGACGATTTGTACTGCTGATAATACGTGGTATATGTTCAACGATGAAAATGTAAAGAAGGTAGACGTTATGAATGATACGATTACAAGTAACTTACCTTATTGTTTATTTTATAGAAAACAACAAAATAAACCGCAGTAGAATATTATACGGACATTATTATAAGAACAATATATAGTATATTCGTTTAATTCATTCATGTCGGTGGAACGACCTATCACAAAAAATATGCGACCTTCTCCCAATCCAGGATCGACGTCGGCAACAGACCCCGCCGATACTTCGAGTGATGCCGTTCGCAGAGGACTCAATCAGATGAGTAGTATATTCGAATGGGTTGATGGAAAAGTGGATGAATATTTAAATATTCGTGTGGTGGTTTTGATTTGTGTCGTCATTTTCATGGTCTATTTTGTCATCAACGCATTATCTGGCGGTTCTTCTGAAAATGACTCACGGGAAGCTACGTTATTTGCGAACGTATCCATTCTTGAGATATTTTTATGGGCGGTTTTTATCGTCGTCGTCGTAATTAACGGGTTTCAATATTTCTTCAATACAAATATCACGACTGAAATCTCGAACCTTCTATCCACCAAACCCGAGATCGTAATCTCTCAATCGTTGCTGCCGGCCGAACCAGATGCGGTGGGAGGAGATTTAGGAACAGGTCCATCTCTCAAAATGCGCAAGCAGGTCTTCCATATTCCAGCGAATATATATGATTATGAGAATGCGAAGGCGTTGTGTGATGCGTATGGGGCAAAATTAGCCAACATTGACCAAATGGAAGAAGCGCACAAAGATGGAGCCGAATGGTGTTCATATGGTTGGTCGGATAACCAGATGATATTATACCCGACTCAGAAGTCCACGTGGGAAGAGTTACAGAAGAGCAACGACCCTACGAAGAAGAATAGTTGTGGACGACCCGGGATTAATGGAGGATACATGAGCAACGCAAGCATGAAGGTGGGCGTGAACTGTTATGGTCAAAAGCCGGAAATTAACCCAGCGTCGTCGAAATTGATGTCAAGTATTCAAAATTACGAAGCGGGGAAAATGTTGGACCCACTTCATGAGGCGCGTGTTCAAGAGATGCGAAGTAAGATTAACGATGTAGTGATTGCGCCGTTTAATAAGGGGGCGTGGTCGTTGTTGTAATAGATAATTTAGTATATGTATATTATATAACATAGATATACTATCCGCACTCGAACCCTATGTCATCCCTTTCTATGAATAAGGTCCGTGGCCGTGCGTTAAACGCCAACGCACAAAACACAAACAACAACTCGATGTGGATGGAACCTCTTTCACATGGTGGTTATCCCCTCACCCATATTACTAACCCAACGAATAATGCGCTCATCACTTCAAACGGTGTAAAGAATGTTGCGGTAGCACAGCCGGGTATATTATACAACCAAGCGCGTTTGGATGTCAGTGGGTCGGTAAATCCGACAAGATGGACAACCGGACAGACGGTGAATACGGTTTTCTTGATGCCAGGTGATACATCTTTCAATCAAATAAACACCAATATTTCGAGCGGCACCGTTGCGTCATATACATACACACCTCGTTCAAACAACTCCAAATTATTGTGGAATACAGTGCGTTGTATGTAATTAGTGGTAATTCGGATAGTGGGACCGATTCATTCGAATCAAGAATCGTAGTTGCTGGCGTAACCGACCCTATTGCGAAAAGACAACAATATTTTGTAGGTGGAAACGGAACTACAAATCGAAGCAGCACGATATTTCCAATCGCAGGTGCTTATAATAATTCAGCAGTCAATCCGGTGACAATCAATATTACATTATCGAAAATTAGTGGTGATGACACTATTCAGTTTTATAGCGCATCATTCGACGCATGTATGAAAATCACCGAAATCGCATTATAAAACAATTTCATTCGGTTGTGTCGTTTCAATTCATGAATGTAGATAATCTCTCGGAAGGGTTATTTACATTTACAATATACCGTCGAATGATTGATTCATCCCGTCGTATCATTCCATATACGACCGTGCGCGTTTCGTATTGTTATTGCTGTGTTTCGCAACTTTGCGCTTTTCTATCGAACGACGATGTTTGCGCGTTTTCACATCATGTTGAACACGCTCGCTTGGTGTAACAAGATCTAATAGTCGATCGAATATATCTTTTGGGACTGGTTTTCGTCGGTATTCCTCATTCTCGTCCGTGTCCGTGTCCGTGTCCGTGTCCGTGTCCGTGTCCGTGTCCTTTTTTTCAGCCGACTTCGACTTTCCCATTTCAGTCGTCTCCCCCTCCGGAACCTCAAACGCGTAATTACGAGGTCGAAATAATGCGGGCATCATAAATAAACCAGCAGGGACTGCTAAATCGCGAAATAAGTCGCTGAACTTTTCAGGAATGTAGTGATCATCGCCACCGCCACCGCCACCGCGTTGTCTTTCTGCTTCATCGAGAGATACAAACAAAGGCATCTTATGTTGGTATAATAAGTTATTTACATGATACCCTCCACCAATCATATTCCCATCTTTATCTTGATGTAATGTCAAATGTTGATCCGGATTAAAATACTGTTTTACTTCTGTTTTCATCCTTATTTTTTAATTTAATGATATACTATCATTAGATTATGATTTCATATTTATAACGCTGTGAAAGGCATATCGACATTTCGCCCAGTTATTCGTTCGCGTCTTCACTAGTGCTATCATCACCGTAAGCGTCAGCCTCAACAGTCTTCGACTTCTTATCATATACCCTTTTAATTTCCATGATCGTCTTTGTCTCTCGATTCTTCTTAATATATGTCATGATTTGTTCTACCTGTTTACCATTTGTAATCAGTTGAGACAAGCATTTTTCGATATACGTAAGTGTAAGTGGAGCGGTTGTTTTCGAGCTAACAAACTTCAACTTGCCGTCCGATATATTCACCGTTGCTCTAGTGAGTTGCTTTTCTTCGATAATTTCAAGTATTTCATCATTGATAACTGCCTTTTCGGTGCGAATATCACGCACTTCCTCCGATGTCGTCTTGATTTTATTGTCAAGCTCGACCCAACGTTTGATTTTCAGTTCAAGCGTTGGTGGAGTCGCACCAGTATGACCACTCGCACCCGCACCCGCACCCGCACCATGGGTTGCTGTCATTATTGACGTTGGATTCATCAGTAGAAGATATATTTATATACAATATATGTTTATATCTTCTTATATTTATGTTGTATATCAATAAAATCTACCTGCGACGACGAGTGCGGCGAGACGCGCGACTGAAATCAAAAGAACGACCGAGAGAACGAGTGCCGGATCTACGGGATTGGAGCGCCTTCTGTCCTAAATAAAGACCCAAAGGAACTAAAGCGGTTTCAACAGCGGTCATTAATCCGGGGATCATACCACCCTTCTGGTTCTTGCTCTGAGACTGACCGAGCTGGGATTGAGACTGGGACTGGCGACTGCCCCCGCGCTTTCCACGACGTCTCTTACCACCGACAAGAGGAGAACCTTGAAGAGTAGAATAAGCATCAGCACCCGCGACGGCACCCGCAAGAGCACCGCCTGTCACAGCGGTCTTGAGACCGGCGGCATCTACCGCATTAAGTTCGGTGCCCTGAAGTGCGCTACCGCCCTTTTGAGTTGCGCTGCTATCTCCTTGAGAAGAAGCCATATTGTTCAATAGCTGTTGTGCCATCTTTCCGGCTTGTTGAAGTGTTTCTTGAGAGATTTGAGGAACTTCACCAGCACCGCCACTCTGGCTCTGGCTCTGGCTCTGGCTCTGGCTCTGGCGCTGGCTCTGGCTCTGGCGCTGGCTCTGGCTCTGGCGCTGGCGTCTAG
>Ga0194117_10002416_pt1 | contig 19924 bp, 20 predicted proteins | sample TA2MahsurfametaG_FD_160579 | JGI IMG/M metagenome (GOLD analysis project Ga0194117, IMG submission 160579) | Freshwater microbial communities from Lake Tanganyika, Tanzania - TA2015009 Mahale N1 surface | ecosystem: Environmental > Aquatic > Freshwater > Lake | place: Tanzania: Lake Tanganyika...
ATTGCTCAGAGGAAAGCCAAAGCGGAAAGTCACCGGCACAATGTTCGAGGAGGACAGCCACAAAGCGTTCCATAGAACCGAAAGGAGCACGATGAATCATTACAGGACGATACTTTTGATTATCAGAACCAATGTATTCAAGTTCAAAACGTTCTGGTAAATTATAGTCCACTTGAATGGTTCCCAGTTGCCACTCCCTACTGAGAGCGTCCTGAACCATAAAATCAAGTTTCGGTCCGTAAAACGCTGCCTCACCATATGCCACAATCGTTGGAAGACCTTTCTCCTGAGCAGCCTCAATGATGGCCTGTTCTGCTTTTTGCCAGTTTTCTTCGCTTCCAATGTATTTTGTCTTATTCAATGGGTCTCTCAAGGATATTTGCGCCTTAAAATTCTCAAACTTTAAAGTTTTTAAAACATAAAGAACAATGTCAATTACTTTTTTGAACTCATCTTTAACTTGTTCCTGCGTACAAAATATGTGAGCATCGTCTTGTGTAAATCCACGAACTCTTGTCAAACCGTGTAATTCACCCGACTGCTCGTATCGATAAACGGTACCAAACTCCGCGAATCGGGCAGGAAGTTCTTTGTAAGATCTTGGCTTGGATTTGAATATTTCGCAATGGTGGGGACAATTCATTGGTTTTAGGTAGAACTCCTCGTTCGGGTCGGGAGTACGAATCGGTTGAAACGAGTCAGCTCCGTATTTTTCGTAATGGCCTGAGGTTACATATAATTCTTTGTTGCCAATATGAGGGGTAATCACTTGCTGATAACCTGCTTTTCGCTGAGCATTTTTAAGAAAATTTTCAAGACGTTCTCTTAGTGCAGCTCCCTTTGGAAGCCACATTGGGAGGCCCTGCCCTACTTTTTGAGAAAAGGTAAAGAGTTCTAATTCTTTTCCAAGTTTTCTATGATCTCGTTTCTTTGCCTCTTCCAATCGCTCCAAATACTCCGTTAACTCGGCTTGCTTAGGGAATGTAATCCCGTAAATACGTGTCAACTGCTTATTTTTTTCGTCACCTCGCCAGTAGGCACCAGCAATTGCTGTAAGTTTCACCGCCTTTACAAAACTTGTATCGGGAATATGTGGTCCTCTGCACAAGTCAGTAAAATTTCCCTGTGTGTAAAATGTAATGGAACCATCCTCTAAATCCTGCAACAATTCCAGTTTATAGGGATCTTTCTTATTTGTAAAATGAGCTATCGCCTCTGATTTTGTCACCTCTTTGCGAATAAACGGAGCTTTTAATCTTGACAATTCAAGCATTTTGGTCTCAATTTTTGATAGGTCCTCTTCCTTGATGGTGTAGTTTTCAAAATCCACGTCGTAATAAAAACCGTTGGCAACGGGGGGACCTATGGCCAATTTGATTCCGGGATAAAAATACTCCAGAGCCTCAGCCATTATGTGCGCGGAGGAATGCCACATCGTCGATTTACCCTCTACATCATTCCAAGTAAGTAATTGAAGACTGCAATCCTGATGAATCGGTGATGTTGCATCGTGAATACTGCCGTTCACCTTCACTGCTAGAACATTTCGAGCAAGACCTTCAGAGATACTTTTAGCAATTTCAATAGCGTTTATTCCACTTTCGTATCCACGTATATTGCCGTCCGGAAACGTGATATTAATCCTCATTTTTTTTTTTGCAAAGATACGCCGAATCAAATTAAGTTTCCATGATTTTTCATGCTTTTGACAATTTATTCAAAATGACACGAACATCTTTTTGTATATTTTTAATTCCAGTAACCAGGTCGCCGCTATCCATTCCGGCCTCAGGAAGCTCAGAGGCAATGAGTGTTACAAATTTCCAAATTTCAATGACATCCTCAACTCTCACCTGAAAAGGTTCGAAAATAGGATTTGATGAAACCAGCAAAAATCCTTTATTCTCGTTTAACTCGTTGTGCAATATTTTAAAAACAATTCCATCATTTTTAGTCAGAACGATACAGGCCGTTCCCGATTTGATCAAGGTCCAATCTTGAATAAATTCGCCAACAATGTATGAGCCCGAAGGGACTGGAAACATGGAATCACCCTCAATCTGAAAGGCTCGGTATTTTTTTTCTTTGGACAGAAAAGGTAGTTGCATCACAGGCAGATTCTTAATAAAACTCAAATCAGAGTAACCGCTAGTATACCCAGCCCTGGCCTTCTGCGGAATCATTTCGACCACCTCACTGTTTTGAGCATCTACCAACGCTGTAAGTACCCTTAAAGTGGCTCCCTTCGCTTCTTTTTTCCATGCTCCCTCAAATTGCAACCATTCGGTATCTGAGAAAGAAGAGAAATCCGTTTTCAATAGCTCATCAATGGAAACATCGTAAAAATTACTGAAAGCTATTAATCCCTCAATACCTGGGGAAGCAACACCATTTTCATAGCCACTGTATGTGGAACGATTTGTTCCTAGTGCACTGGCAACCTCTTCCTGAGATTTTCCCTTTCTCTTTCTAAGAGCTTTGAGATTTTGACCAATCATCATTCAAATTTAAAAAACAAATTTATTAAAAAATATTTATTTTTTAATCTTTTTATTGATTATTTTTTGATCAACTAACTATTGAGACACGAACTTATATTGAATATAGCCCATTTGACTATCCTCAGTTTTTGTTGAAATATTGAATCGACTCATTTGTGCATATTTTTGTGCTTGTTCTTTCATACAGGGATTTCCTGTTGATTTAGCATTATCGACCGTTGCTTTTACAACCCTTCCATCTTTACCGACAAGAATATTTACAATAACAAGGCCCGAACCTCTTCCGCATGTATATCCCGGATTGCGAACATACCAATTGTTGCCGTTAAAAGCCGTCCTTCCCGTTAAACTAAAGCTAACCATAACATCTCCTTTAAATTGATTTTCCGATATCCCTGTAGAATTTTTATTCGTTTCGGGTGTTGGTAATCGGGATGATAAGTTGTCGTTACCTTTCTCCAAAATTTTTCTTTTCTCAGCGCTTTCTTGAGCCTCTCTTTGCAATTGCTCTTCAAATTCCTTGAACCTTTGCTCTGAATTTCCTGAAACTGAATTTGTCACGTCCTGAGACCAATCGTCAAAAGATTTAGCCCTTTTGTCATTGGCATCAGAGATAACGTTTTTAACTTCACTTCCTTCGGAATCGATAACCTCTACCTGGTCAAAACTTAGCTCTTGCAATTTTTCATTTTCCATAATCAAACCCTCGTCAAATCTTGGTATTTTTTTCTCTACCTTGAAAATATCTATGGTAGCTACAACCGCACCTATCACCAAAGTAGTGAACGTTAAAGCAATAGCGAGATAAAAATAATCAGGTTTATTAAAGACTTTATTCATCGTGAGCTTTGATCCATAACGATTTCGAAGGGGTAAAGTAACGTGTTTCATTTGAGTTTTGCAAGAGGAATAAATCGCTACCTTTAACTTGAATAGACTTATTATCGCAAGGGGCAATGATGGTGCCAAATTGATCTGCCAACCCTAAAAATCCATTTGCATCTAAAATATAATACCCCTCTTTAACCCATTTCACTGAATTATATTGAACTGAAATAATTTCTTTTCCAGTAAAATCGATTACACCTTGTTTTCCATTTTTCTCAACGATAAACCCCAGTTTATTTAGTGTGTAAAAGGCGTCATACCTGGGACTTACCTGAACTAAATTTTGACTTAAAAAACCCCATTGATTGTTTGACTTGAATGGAGTGAGAATATTTGTACTTCCCATTTCATCGAATTGGGGTTTTAGTTGGATTTTACCGTTAATATCCATGCTCCCGAACTTTCCTTTTTGAGAGAAGGTAGTTACATTCTGATGAAAGGAAACTAGTTCAAATAGTTTAGGTGAATACTCAAATGATAAGGCAATGTGCTTTGATCCATTAAACTTACATATTTGTAATTCTTTTGCTTTTTTGACGAGCATCAATCTTTTTGAAGCATCCAAAATCTTTAATCGCTCATGAATAGGCTGAACTAGCATACCTTCACTTCCCTGATAAATCCCATATTTTCCAAACTGTTTAACCATAAACAGAGAATCATCAAGCTTCTCAATCTCCTCAAATTGTATTGGCACAATTTCATTCAATTTAGCATTCAATATTCCGACTTTTGAATTCACTTCACATTTAAATAAGCCACCAGGCAATTCTGTGATTTCCTCATAAACTTCCTTCTTGAGTGGCATTCCTTTCACATTATAAAATCCATAACCCATAGAATCCTGAAAAATAAAAACCACCGGACTTATTTTTTTGATTTCGCTATATTTGAATGGAATAATAATTTCTCCTCTTTTTGAGATTAACCCATATTCAGAGGCAGTTCCAGCGATGGCTAGATCTTCATCAAAATCGTAAATGGTTTCGTATTCAAAGGGGATGACCTTTTGATTTCTTTTATCAATAGCCCCATATTTTTCACTTTGTTGTACTACTGCTATGCCGTCCTTAAAAAATCCCGCATCATCATATAAAAATGGAATTACCACTTTCCCTTTGCTATTCACATACCCATAAAGGCCACCACGTTCAATGGGGTAAAGTTCCTCATTTATTAAAGTTAAATCTTGTGTTAATTCATCCATAAATGGATAATTTGGGTATTCCTGGCGAAAAGCTCCAATTTTATCTTCATTCCAATCCCCCACATAAAGATCGTAAATAGTTCTCCATGCGTGAGTCACCCATGACTGATTGGGATATTTGACAATGTAGCGTTCAAGCTCCGTTACTTGCTTTGTCTTTTCAAAAAGTGAATAAATCGAATAATGAGCTTGGTCTATTTTACAATTATCTGCAAACTTTTCAACAAAAGCCTCTAAATTTTCAAGTGTTTCAATGGGAACCTCTTCATTGTATTGAAATTCACAAAACAGCTCAAGCGCCTTGTTAAGAAAAACCGAATTTGGAAATTGCATTATAAATTCGTGAATTTTATCTGATCTCTTCGTTTTAAAAATACCAAAAAAGACAAGACTGTCTCGGTAGTAACGTGCTTCCTTTAAATTGATATAGGTATTAAATTTATTAATTAAGTGATTCCAACCATCAACTGTCGGGTATTTTAGCATTTTTTCAAATTCACGATACACCGATAATCTTTTTATTTCCTCCAAACGAATAGAATCCGCTTGGCATTCTGCTGCTTTTTCCTTTGTTGTTTTGGATTCATTTGCCCATAAATGTAGTGCAGCACTCGCCTTTTCATAAGCCACATCAAACTCTTTTTTCACAAAAAAGTAGCGCGCGAGACCGGCGTTTTTCAAAAATTGATTGTGTTTTATTTTTTCAAATTGATTTTTTGCTGCGGAATAGTTCTCACTTGATAGTTCCGAACAAGCGCAATGAAATCGTTGCGAAAAAGCCGAGAAGAGTGAGAGTATAAAATAAACGAAACATATTGACCGTGTCATTTCAATTTACTTTTCATCGCGGAGGGAATGATACACACTGGAATTGGTTGCATTTTGTGCTGATTCATGGCATTAAATTTCTTGTAAATGCCTAAAACAGTCATTTGTCTTTCCGAAAGATTTGTAAGGTCCCCAGTATACTCCATGGCCCACTCCAACTCAGGGTAGCTTGCGCCAATTTGATCTTCATCTGTACGACCATCTTCCCACAATCCATCGGTAGGTTTGGCATTCAAAATCTGAGGAATTACACCAATCTCTTTCGCTAATTTAAACACTTCGGTTTTAGTTAAATCAGCGATTGGACTTATATCTACTCCACCGTCTCCATATTTTGTGTAAAAACCAATTCCAAAATCTTCAACTTTATTTCCAGTACCTACAACAAGGCATCTGTGCGCCTGTGCCACAGCATACAAGGTTGTCATTCTTAACCTTGATCGAGAATTAGCCAAGGCCAAAAAATCTTGTTGAACAAGTTCAGGTAAAACTTTATTGAATTCGTCAAATACCGAGGTAAGAGGTAATTGAATTGAGGACACATTCTTAAAGTTCTCTTCAAGATGAGCTATTTGAAGGCATGCTCTCGAAAACTCATCTTTAGTTTGTCGAATAGGCATATTCAAAAGCACAACTTTCTTACCTGTTTTTGCACACAAGTTTGCAGTCAACGCGGAATCAACGCCGCCGGATATGCCAATGACAAAACCCTCACATTTTGACCGGTTAAGATAGTCAAGAAGCCAAGATAGAATAAAATCCTCTAAACATTGCACGGCTAGAATAGCAGACTCAATTTGAAAATGAACTGATTTTGTGTTGCTTTATTCGATAGATAAACTTTTTGATTTGCATCGTTATATTCGTAAAGGGTCTTGTTTTCAGGTTTCCTATCCAAATAAAGCGGGGTGATGCCGTAGAAATAACCGAATTCAAGAGCTAAACCGGTTGATTCCAAAAATCGCCACTCTGCTCCGCCAGAAATCCCAACAGCACTGCGAAAGAGAAACACTTCGCCTGGGCTTTCAAATTTCAAATTCTCATCATTTGCAATGTGCTGGGCGGGATCTGTTACATTCACGCCTTCGTCATTCATCGAGCTACGAATTAAAATTGAATTGCGTAATCCAAACTTCGCAAAATAACGAAAATCCCCTACATTTTCAGTTCGGAAAAGCAACATTAAGGGAACGGTTGCATAGATCGTTTTTTGATTTCTGCTCTGAAGGTAAAAAGTTCCTTCTTTATCACCCGAATTGGATTCTGTTAAAATTTGATTCGAAGTGAAATCATAAAAAATTGAGTCTTCAGTTTGGAATCGGGCTCCATCAAAATCGAACTCCAAACCCGTTGAAAGCCCTAAAGTTGAAGAACCTTGGAAGGATGAATTGAAGATAAATCCTATTCCTACATTTGAATTTGAGCCATCTTTATTGAATTTCTTCAAAAGTCCGGGGGAAATTAAGTTAAAACCTGCGTTAGCAGTCAAGCCTCCCTGAATTCTATTACCACCACTGCTTTGCGCAATCAAAGAGGCTGTTGAAACTGAGATTATTAGTAAGCAAATAATTTTTATCTTCATAGTAATGGGATTTATTTATTTTTGCAAAAATAACAAAAGTCTTGACACGAAAAACATGGACATGGATAGGAATAGGGATTCTTTTAGGTATTGCTCTTTTACTCTATTTCATTCTTCGCAAGCCATTTAACCCATTTGACGTAGATATTTCTGATGTCGAACTTGAACTTACCTTTGTTGATTTGAATAAAGAACTAAAATCAAGCAATAGTGATCAACTTCTAAGATTAAGGGACGAGTATAAAAAAAACAACTCTGAAATCTTGGAATATTTGATGGCGGGTTGTCTCGGTATTGATGTAGATGTAGATTCTATCTACGTGAGAAAAACCAAGGAATTTTATGCCTATGAAGACATTCAACAAATTGAAAAAAGTACTCAAAATATTACAACTGATAAAAAATTGAAAGGTGAAATTTCTGATGCATTTAAACGACTTAAAGTCCACCATCCTTCAGGAGAATTTCCGCGGAAGGTGATTTTCGCTAATACATGTTTTTGTGTAAATGCGATTGTAAACAACCAACCGACGGATATTCCAATTGGAGCTTTCGTTATTCCAAAAGAAAAGAGCATTATCGTTCAAGAGGAGAAGTACATAGGTGGAAATTTGTCACTACTTCAAACACCCCCATTAAATGAATTCGTTCACAATTGGACGATCAACGGCTACAAGAGAGAATACCTTACACGAGACGTTGTAGAGGCGTGGTTAGAGCAATTCTTTTTTCCTGTAAAACAAGATGAACAAGCAGATGTGATTCACGAAGCCGTGCGTTATGGAAAAATCTTATACTTTCTTCATGCAGCTTTCCCTGATATGTCTGAGGCGCAAATTCTGCGCTACGATGAATCTAAATGGGTTTGGTCCTTGAATGAGGAAAAAGCAATCTGGTCTTATCTCGTTGAAAATCAAATACTATTTCAATCAAATGAAAAGACAAAAATGAATCTATTTTCTGAGGGACCATTTACACCGAATTTAGAAAAAAAGGATAAAAACGATAGCCCCGATCGAATTGGAAAATTTATTGGTTTCAGAATGGTACAAGCATTTATGAAAGAAAATGCGTCAGAAGATTTTAAGTTAGATAAATTACTAACCACTCCAGCAGAAGAAATTTACAAATCCTACAAACCCTAAAATTTTATGGTTGATAAACCAGTTAAGACCTCGTCCATTTCCATCCAAATCGATTTGGATGCTAATCACTTGCCCATAAAAATGAATTGGAGCTCCACTGATAACGGAATAAACAATTCAGAAGCCTCTGCTTTTTTATTCTCGATTTGGGATACCAAGGAGCAGAATACAATGAAAATAGACTTATGGACAAAAGACATGACCATTGATGAGATGAAACAATTTTTTCATCAAACACTTTTGACCATGGCAGATACATTCGAGAAAGCAACGGGGGAACACCTTATCTCTGAAGACTTGAGAGATTACTGCTATCACTTTGCAGAAAAAATGAATATCCTTCCTTCTGAATGATCCTCTCAAAGCTCCGTGCAACAATAAACTCAAGTGTTCACTATTTCTTGGTGGACCAAACCTCTTCCATAAGTCTCAATGAGTATATTGGGAAGCGTATTTCAATATCTTGGACGGGAAAAATCGAATGTGTGAAATGTAATAAAGCTACAAAAAAAAGTTTTGGCGAAGGGTTCTGCTTTAGCTGTTTTCAAACCGCTCCGGAAGCGAGCCCTTGCATTTTGAAACCTGAATTGTGTCGCGCGCATCTTGGCGAAGGAAGGGATTTAGATTATGAAATAAAAAATCATCTCCAACCGCATGTTGTTTACCTTGCTTGCACCGATTTAGTCAAGGTGGGTGTTACGCGGAAAACCCAAATTCCCACGCGTTGGATTGATCAAGGGGCAGCTGAGGTCATCGTTGTTGCAGAAACAGAAAATCGTTTTCAGGCGGGATTAATTGAGGTAGCAATGAAAGAATTTTATACCGATAAAACCAATTGGAAAAATATGTTGCTGAACAAAAAAGGAAATCAAATCGACCTGGTAAAAGAGAAATGGGAGGCATACGAGCAAATGCCATCTGATCTTACCACTTTTTGGTCTGAGGATGATCACATTTTAAAAATTCAATATCCAGTGAATAAATATCCGGTGAACATAGCATCCGTTTCATTTGATGAATCGCCTGTTGTTCAGGGAAATTTATCTGGAATCAGGGGACAATACTTGTAATTTGATGAACGAACTGTACTTAACATTCGGAGGCATACCGGTTATGAGGTAATACTGAACTTATGACGAGCCGTTTAACTAACCTGATTTTATTCTTTTACCCTCTTTTCTCCAAAATTATGGACAAAAGGACATTTCTTTACGGGGCATGTGGAGGAGGTAATTTGGTCTTAAGTTGGATTTTGTTTTTTTTGTTTTATCAATTTCTTTTCAAAAAAAGTAACATTCGCCTGTATGAATTAACAGTGAGTGCATACACTGCAAGCGCCATGTTGTGCTTTTTAATGAGTTTTTCTATTGGATTTTTACTGATGAAATATGTTGTTTTTACTGAGAGTGAACTAAGAGGTAGAATTCAACTTTTTCGCTACGGGGTGTCTTCACTTATTTCAAGCATTATTTCGTGGGCATTACTTAAATTCTTCATTGATTTTCTCGGTATCTATCCCTCAATAAGTAATGCTGTAGCAAGTTGTTTGGTTGTGCTCGTAAGTTATGTAGTACAAAAAAAATACACGTTTAAATAAATACTTTTCTTTTAATAGTGGCGTAGTACGCGCCAAACAGGATAAATGAACTGACCAAGTAAGAAATACTCATGGCTAAGGCAGCTCCCCAAATTCCATAAAAATTTAGCATGACAGGTGTTAGAATGAGCGTGACCAACACACCGACCAGGGATTTATATATCAAAATCCGTTGTTGCTTATGAGCTGCAAAAAAATGACCAATCACCGTTGAACCAGACATGGCTAAAATCCCAGGAGAGACAACCCATAAAATTTCTTTTAAACCTAAAAATTCTCTGGTAAAGATTAGATTATACCAGTTTTCAGGAATGAGCAACAAAATTAAGAGTGCGAAAAAACTAAGTAAAAAGGAAAGGTTCAAATAATAATTTATTCTTTGGATGGATACAGAAATATCTTCATCTTGCAATTGTTTTGCGAAAGCTACCGACGAAAAGCTCTTACTTATAATCCAAACCGACTCTGCGATAATCACCATTACACCGAAGACCCCAAGGGAACTCAAGCCCAGGTAGTAGAAAACAAAAAAATAACTTGTACGATAACTTAAAAATTGAAAGAAAAAACTCAGTTCATTTTTAAATCCGTAGGTGAAAATTGCTTTCAACTCAGAGAAACTCACAACATCAATTTTTGAGGGCGTGAGGAAGATCAATGACACCGTAAACCAAATTAAAATTTGTAGAACAAAATACATTTCCCAATGAAGCGAAAAATCAAATATCCAAAAAGAAAGCAGGGTTAAGAAAAAAGTAACCTGGACCAAAATAGTCAAAACATTACCCTTTACGAACCTCTGACTCGCAAACAGTTGATTAAACACCAATGCATGAAACGAGAGCGCAACAGAAAGTAAAAACAACAATAAAAATGGTGTAGAGTGAATAAGGGATAAAAGCCCACCTCCAATAGATGAGCATACCAAAATCCACAAAAAAGCAGTATAAAAGACTTTTCCCTCACTCAATTTATTGAGATAAAACATGGCGGAACTTCCCGATAATATATTAGAAAAGATTGCTACCAATGCGGCATCTGTAATGGTCAATGAAAGGTTGCCCCTACCCTCTGCGCCGAGTAAAATCGAAGAAATAAGCACAAGTCCAAAAGATGAAACTAGTACGAGGAGCCTCGATAAAAGCGTAGAAAGTAGTTCTTTTCGATCTTTCATGTATGCGTTACAAAGCGAATAAAATCATCTTTTATTGACTCCCACTGATGAAGTCTAGAAAATTTTTTGGCAGCGTCACAATCAATTTCCAACTCTTTCCTGTTCTCAAAATAAAAAGAAAGTTTTTCTACCATACCAAGAATGTCCTCGGCGCGCTTATTTGTTATGAATTTTTCCTGCGGATACGCGGTCTCAATTGCATATAGAGCGGTGTAAATTACCGGACGGCCAATGGATGCATAGGTGAAAAGTTTGATTGGTAAACATAGGTTATTTTCTGGGCTAGTATCGCGTAAATCCATGAAAACTGAAAAATTAGAAAGGGAATGACAATACTCCTGGAAAGGAAGATTTTCCCTCACCTCTATAGGAAGTTTTTTCGTGCGGGAAAGAAATTCTTCTTCTGTCTTTTTATCGTCAAACCAACCTATTAGAACAACACGCCAATTGTTCACATCATGCCTTTTTGCAAATTGATTCAACACTTCAGCAAATCGGAATATTCCTTTTTCCTCTGATAATTTTCCGGAATAACCGATGGTAAATTTTTCCGGCGGTGCCTTGAAGGAAGAAAAATACGAGAGGTCTTGATAATACGGTAGCTCAATGCTTGATTTTCGTTTGTAATGTGTTTTATAAAAAAGTGATTTGAAGTACTCACCAAAGATAAATCCATCAGCTAGAGATGCCGCCTTTTTATTCAGTTTAAACAATGCACCAGCCTTAATAAGTCGTTTAATTCCTTTTGTACCTTGTAGATTTTTTCTTGAAGGATAAAATTCAGTAACATCATACAAAATTTTGTAATTCAATACTTTATTATTTTTTCTTTGTTGATATGCCCCTAAAATAGGTAATGGTTCCGAGCAAATTACGACATCCGGTAAAAATTCTTTACACTTAGCGGCAAATGCTGCAATTTTCAATCTACGCGATGTGAAACTTGAATCGTCATAAGTGAGCTCAATTCCTTCTTCAACTCCTGAAACACCGGAATAGGTGGAATATATAGCTACCTGATGGTCTTTACACAGCGCTTTGGCCTGGTGGTAGAAAATTCTATCATCTAAAGAAGAATGTGCCGAGGTCAAGAATAAAATCTTCATCGCTCGGTTTTTTATAAGTTTCGTTGATAAATACTTGACAATTGGTCCATGGCAAATCGAATTTCCTCCTTCGTCGTGTAACGTGAAAATGAAAAACGCACATTGGGTAAAGAAAGATCTGCTCCAATTCCCTCTAATACGTGCGAGGGTTTATTCGCACCCGAGGAACAGGCGCTTCCCCCACTCACTGAAACCCCTTTTAAATCGAGCGTAAAAAGCAACATCCGCGACTTCTCTGTTAAGGGAAAACACACATTCAAAATGGTGTAAAGCGACTTTGAGGGTTCCGTTTCACCATAAAAGGATACCGTTGGAAACATTATTTTGAGCTCACTTATCATATAGTCTTTCAGCGCTTGAATGTGCTGCCTGTGTTCATCCAAATTCGCATACGCCAGTTCCATAGCTTTTGCTAACCCCACTACTCCGTAAATATTTTCGGTACCACCCCGCAAACCTCGTTCCTGGGAACCTCCGTAAATTTGAGCTTCTGCTTTGGTTTTCCGATTAACATAAAGAAAACCAACACCTTTCGGACCATGGAATTTATGGGCAGCACATGTTAAAAAATCAATCTGTAGGGATTGAAGGTCGAAAAGATAATGTCCAATCGTTTGCACTGTATCAGAATGAAAATATGCACCATATTTTTTGCATAATTCGGAAGTCTCAATTAAAGGCAACAGTGTGGAAATCTCATTATTTGCATGCATCAAGGTTACTAAGGTTTTTTTGTTTTGCCGTAACAATTCCTCAAGATGTTCAAGGTTTATATTTCCTTTATCTGATACTTGAACATAATCTAATTGAATTTCTCCTCTATCTCTCAAAGCTTCAACTGTGTGTCCTACAGCGTGATGTTCGATGGCAGAAGTTATGATCCGCTCCACTCCGAGGGCATGAATAGAAGCGTGAATAGCCATGTTGTCGGCCTCCGTGCCGCCGGACATAAATATGATCTCTGATGGCGAGCAATTCAGTAGTTTGGCAACAATTCGCCGAGAATTTTCTATGTATGCTTTTGCATTTCTACCGTGAAAATGAGTCGAAGAGGGATTTCCAAAATGTTCTTTCATTACATCAGACATCGCATCGACCACCTCGGGGGCAATTGGCGTTGTAGCGGCATTGTCAAGGAAAACACGCATTATTATTTTTTGACGAAGTTACTATTATCTGCTGTAAAATTTGTAAACTTTTAACCCTTCTACACCTTTTGAAGTTTTAAATTGCGTGGGAAATGTGACTTGTCTTCCTTCGTCGTTGTAGAAATAAACCTCAAAGTGCAAATGTGGCGAGGTAGAGTAGCCCGTATTGCCCGAAAAACCTATTTGCTGTCCAGTAATTACCTGTTCACCTTTTTTCACACTGACGCCATTGTATTGTAAATGCCAATATGCCGCATAAGTGCCGTCTTCGTGTTGTATGATAATATAGTTTCCTTTTGATAAATATTTTTTATTCATTCCACCTTCTGTATTATGAGAAATGCATTTGTATACCAACCCGTCTCTTGCTGCATAGATAGGACTTCCTTCTTTTAATTTAAAATCCAATGCAAACTGTTTTTTATGCGAAAACCACCCGTTATATCCTTGTGAAATAAATACCTTTTTCCCTTTCTCGGTGGGCAATTCATACACAAAATCGGAACGTGATCTATCAGTTTTCAGTTGCTGCGCATGCGCAGTTGAACGAAAAAAACAACACATAGCTAATATGAATAAACTAAATCTCATTCTATAATTTTCCCGTGTAAATCATAATGATCAGCACTGCTAATCTCTATTGTTGTAAAATCACCCAATCGAATGTAACCATCTGTTTTTTTTACAAGCACCTCGTTATCTACTTCCGGGGAGTCAAACTCAGTCCTACCAATAAAATAATCCCCTTCAGTTCTATCAAAAAGCACCTCGTATTGTTGACCAATTTTATGTTGATTTAGTTCATAACTGATCCCTGATTGCAATTCCATAATCGCGTCTGCACGTTGCTGTTTTACCTTTTTTGAAACTGAATCCTTAAAACTAAATGCGTGGGTGTTTTCTTCGTGAGAATAAGTAAAAATACCCAATCGGTCAAATTTAGTACGTTCCACCCAATCGTACATTTCTTGAAAATCTGCTTCAGTCTCACCCGGATAACCTGCTATCAATGTGGTTCTTAAGGCTATATTTGGAACCTTTTGACGAATGGCTTGAACCAATTCCTCTGTTTTTTCTCGCGTTATTCCTCTCCTCATGGACTGCAATATTTTAGTAGAACCATGCTGCAACGGCATATCAAGGTACTTACAAATGTTATTGCGTTCGTTCATCACGTCCAATACATCCATGGGGAAACCTGCAGGAAATGCATAATGCAACCTTATCCAAGAAATACCTTCAACATCAGAAAGTCTTCTTAATAAATCTGAAAGCGCCCTTTTTTTGTATAAATCCAGGCCATAATATGTCAAATCTTGAGCAATCAATATCAATTCTTTAACGCCATTTGCAGCTAAGGATGTTGCACTTTTTACAAGATCTTCTATCGGAGTTGAAGAATGTTTTCCTCTCATGAGCGGAATTGCGCAGAAGGAACAGGGCCTGTCGCAACCTTCTGCTATCTTGAAATATGCATAGTGGTTTGGCGTGGTTAAAAGCCTTTCTCCCACCAATTCGTGTTTATAATCTGCTTTAAGTGTTTTTAAAAGTCTTGGTAATTCTCTGGTTCCAAAGAATGCATCTATTTCTGGAATTTCTTTTTCGAGATCATCTCGGTAGCGTTCTGACAAACATCCTGTAACATACACCTTATCCACAAAACCTTCTGTTTTCGCCTCTGCAAAACGCATGATCGTATCAATAGATTCTTGTTTCGCGTTGTCAATAAAGCCACAGGTGTTGATTATGACAATTTCTGCGTCGTCTTCCTGAGATTCATGCTCTACCTCAAATTGATTTGCCTTCAATTGGGCCATCAAAACCTCAGAATCAAAAACATTTTTGGAGCAACCTAAGGTAACAACATTAACTTTATTCTTTTTTTTCGTTTTGGTTTTCATTTGCTCAACAAAAATACCATACTTTAGGCAAAATGCAGTAAAATGAATAATTATCCTTTTTTATCCCTTATTTTGACTTTACGCCAACTATCATTTTGGGCCTTGAACAAAGACATAAGCCTTTTATTACATGAAGGAAAAAGATCAGATAAGGCAGCATTGAGGGAAAAGCTCAGGGAGGTATTTCGTAAATCAGCAAATTATTAAATCAACATTCTATTTCTGGGGTACTTTCCTTATCTACCTCGTTCCGAAAAACAATATTAAAAGCGAAGACAGCCCGAATACAGATGCCTTTATTTAATGCGAATGCAATGTGTTCAAATTGATGTTGTAATTGAATTCATTAGCAAAATGGTACTATCTTTGAGTTGAAAATGAAAACGAAAGGCATGAGAAGCATTATACTCCTATTAATCGCTACCCTCTTTTTGAGCTGTAGATCTTACCGCGAGAAACGAGAGAAAAATCAGCGTCCCAAGGAAACAACAACCGAAAAAAAAGCCGAACTCGGAGATATCAATCAAACAGGAGATAGCATTCGCATTTTAAACGCTTCTATTGATGGAAATATTGTAACATTTGAAGTTGCCTATTCCGGTGGTTGTGAAACTCACGAATTCAGTCTAATCGGGAGTCCAATGATTGCGAAATCTTTACCTCCTATTCGTTCTGTGGTGCTGCTTCATCGCGCAAACAACGACGTTTGCAAGAAATACGTAGTTGAAAATATTAAATTCGACATACGCAATTTTGCCTACACGGAAAATGAGGGAGAAATTTTCCTCTCCATTAAAGGATTAGAAAATAGGTTGTTGTATAAGTTTAAACCCTAAGTTGAATTGATTTGACTCGACTCGATCTTCTGCTCGTGAACAAGGGTTTTGTCAGCACAAGAACGAGAGCTGAGCAAGTAATTGCGCAGTACGGAGTTCTTGTGGACGGAAAACTTATAACTAAAGCCGGTAAAAAATTTGACGATAAGGTTGAAATCCACTTAATTTCAGAGGAAATTCCATGGGTGTCAAAAGGCGCACTAAAACTTCTCGCAGCCATTGAAAAATGGAGTTTATCCGCAGCGCAAAAAACATGCCTCGACATAGGAGCTTCAACAGGTGGATTTACCGAAGTTCTTTTGCATCTCGGAGCAAAAAAAGTCTATGCTGTAGATGTAGGACAACATCAATTGCATTCAAAATTGCGCAAGGACAATCGCATCATTAACCTAGAAAAAACCCATGTACGTGAATTAACAAAAAATCTTGTTTCGGATGCTGTAGATTTTCTAGTTGTGGATGTATCCTTTATATCTCTCACGAAGGTATTGCCCTTTCTGCATCCATTTTTAAAGAATGGCGCAAAAGCAGTCTTACTCATCAAACCGCAATTTGAGGTTGGCAAGGAAAACCTAAATAAGAATGGCATCGTGGTAAACAAACTCCTATATCCTGAAGTTATCGAAAAAATTAAAGCCTCGGCCCGTCAGAATCAACTCGAATTTGTTGACATTATCGATTCTCCAATTTTGGGTGGTGATGGAAATAGAGAATTCCTTGCTTATTTTTGTAAATCCGATGAGCACTAAACTATTCGTTACGGGAATTGGAACTGATGTTGGCAAGACATTGGTAAGTAAAATTTTATGTCGTATTTGGGCGGCTGATTATTGGAAACCTTTGCAATCAGGGGAGTTGCATTACTTAGATTCACAAAAAGTAGCCTCCATTCAGAACAATAACTTTCAAGCATTTCCCGAACAATTTTTATTTTCGCAACCGCTTTCGCCTCACGCTGCTGCAGAAATGGACGGAGTTGCGGTAAAAATATCAGATTTTAAATTACCCAAAACGAAACGAAATTTAATTATAGAGGGGGCTGGAGGCTTGTTGGTTCCCATCAATTCCAATGGGGACACAGTTATGACCTTGCTCGAACAGCTCAACATTCCTGCAGTTTTAGTTTCCCGACATTACTTGGGCAGCATAAATCACACCTTGCTTTCAGTAAGTGCGCTGAAACAACAAAAAATACCCATTGTGGGAATTATATTTGTGGGTACTCCCCTGCCCGGAACAGAGGAAATTATTTGCAAGCATACGCAGCTGCCTGTAATCGCTAAAATACCACTTCTTGATCCTTTCACAGATGGAACTATTCAATCCTATTGTGAAACCTATGGGGAGGAAATCAAATTAAATTTAAATCATGAATTGGGGCGAATTGGATAGAAAACATGTCTGGCACCCGTTCACACAAGAAAAAACGGAACCTGCTCCATTTATTGTCGAGTCAGCAAAGGATGCATCGCTCTACCTGGAAGGAGGGAATTCGCTCCTTGATTGCAATTCGTCTTGGTGGGTAAACGTGCATGGTCATGGACATCCTAAAATACAGGAGGCGATCAATGAACAATTCGCAAAGGTAGATCACGTCATTTTTGCAGGAGCGACGCACCATAAAGCAATTGAATTGGCAGATCGAGTTACCACTTTACTTCCATCCGACCTTGAAAAAGTATTTTTTTCTGACAATGGGTCTACTGCTGTTGAAGTAGCCCTTAAAATGGCCATTCAATTTTGGCATAATCAAGGCATTGTGAAGAAAAAAATTCTTGCGATGAGAGGTGCATACCATGGAGATACTTTTGGTGCAATGTCTGCGGGTGAACGCGACTACTTTAACGTGCCCTTTGAAGATTACTTTTTTTCGGTGGATTTCATTGATTTCCCAGAAGAAAAAAATGAAATGCAGGTTCTTGAAATGGCTGACGAATATTTCAGTGGAGGCGAATTTGCCACTTTAATTGTTGAACCACTCATTCAAGGCTCTGCCGGCATGCGCATGTACAGCGGTTTTTTTCTTGACAGATTAGTAGAGATGGCGCGTTCATACGGGGTATTGGTTATCTTTGATGAAGTAATGACCGCATGGGGTCGCACAGGTAAAATGTTTGCGCTAGATCACCTTCGCCAAAACCCAGATATCATTTGTTTGTCAAAAGGTCTTACGGGTGGAGTATTACCTTTAGGCCTGACGGTAACTACTGATAAAATATACAATGCATTCTGGCAAAACGAAAAGCACCGGGCAATGTTGCATGGGCATTCATACACAGGTAATCCGTTGGCGTGTGCTGCGGCTTGTGCAAGTTTAGAACTTTTTAAACATGAAAATACTTGGGAGAAAATTGAACGCATTTGTCAATTGAATTTTAACTTTTCGCAAGAATTGCAGGAAAAGAATTACCCCATTCAAGTGAGAACCTTGGGGACAATACTCGCGATTGAAATAAAGATTGATACTCAAGGTTATTTCTCAAAAATCAGGGATGAGGCTTACGCATTCTTTCTAAAAAATGGACTGCTGATACGCCCGCTTGGTAATGTGATTTTTATCAATCCACCTTACTGTCTTACCGAAAAAGAACATTGTTTTATTTTTGATAAGTTACGTCAATTTTTGCTGTTACTATGACCATCAATGAACTACATCAACATTTCGCGGATCTCGATTTTCAAGCAAACAAAATGTTGAAATCCAGAAGTATAGATACAAATTACTTAAGTAAATATGCAAGCGTGTCAGAAATTGTGAAAGAAAATATTTTAAAACTTTCCATAAGTCCTGAAATTGACCGAGAAATATCATTACTCGGAACGATAACCATTGATTTTATCCCAAAACTCACGCTCGTTGCGCAATGCCAAAATATCTTAACTTTCGGTTTTTCAAAAAAAATATACCAACTTAAGAAACGCGAAAGGTACTTTAGAGATGAAATCCAGAAAAGGAAATTGTTGTTTAATTACGTAGAAAAGCAACTCAAAACCATTTGACAATGGCCGAATTAAACGAAACTTATTGGACGAATCGTTATTTAAATGCGGAAACGGCTTGGGATGTGGGTTCAGTAAGTACACCGTTAAAAGAATATTTCGAGCAGCTCACCAATAAAAATATCCGAATCTTAATACCTGGATGCGGAAATGGATATGAGGCAGAACATCTGTGGAATTTGGGTTTCACTGAAATTTATGTCGCTGACTTAAGTGCAATTCCATTAGATCAATTAAAGTCGCGAAATCCAGAAATTGATTCCCAATATTTTCTACAAACAGATTTTTTCGAACTTCAGGAGACCTTTGATTTAATTATCGAACAAACATTTTTCTGTGCCATCTCTCCCAATCTTCGGCGAGCATATGCACAAAAAAGTGCCTCTTTACTGGCTGATGGTGGCAAGCTCGTGGGAGTGCTATTTGACAGGGAATTTAGTGGTGGTCCTCCTTTCGGCGGAGAAAAAGAGGAATATAAATCGTATTTCGCGGAATATTTTAAAGAAATTTACGTTGAGTCCTGTTACAATTCCATCAAACCACGACAAGATTCCGAGTTATTCATGATTTGTAAAAAATGAATTAACTTCGTTCAAAACAAAGTCTTTGTCGAAGAAACCAAGCACACGGGATTTTAAAAACCATCAGAAAAGCACACTAAATATTGGTGTTCAAAATTCATTCTTTTCCACGAAAGCCATGTGGTGGCTTTGTTTTGTCACCGCCTTTCTCTTTTATGGTAATTCAATAAAAAATGGATATTCCATGGACGACGAGTATGTCACCACTACAGCCAATCAAAAAAATGAACTTATTGAGAAAGGAATTTGGGGATTTGGAAAGATTTTTACGAGTCATTCTTTTATTGATGGTAAGCAAAATTACGAGTATCGTCCGGTTTCCATTTATTCGTTTGCAATCGAATGGTCTTTGTTCAAAAACAGTGAAAATCGTGTTCACTTTTCTCATGCCATCAATGTGATACTGTATGCTTTCATTGGAATATTTTTT
>Ga0194117_10002417_pt1 | contig 19923 bp, 10 predicted proteins | sample TA2MahsurfametaG_FD_160579 | JGI IMG/M metagenome (GOLD analysis project Ga0194117, IMG submission 160579) | Freshwater microbial communities from Lake Tanganyika, Tanzania - TA2015009 Mahale N1 surface | ecosystem: Environmental > Aquatic > Freshwater > Lake | place: Tanzania: Lake Tanganyika...
TCACTTTTTATCTTTAAGTCAGTATTCCCATAAAAACTTTTTTAAATGCATTAAACCTGAAAGAAGCAGAATCATCAAACGATCTAACTTTGTTGCTTGCTATTTTCAATATTTATAAAATTTAGGCACCGATTCTGCCCATCAAATTGATGCAGCTCTAAAAAGATATGATCGAATGTTCGTACTTTTCCATGATTTAATGTTCTTACTCACTCATTTGGATCTAATACTACTTGATTTTTGCTACAAGAGTGTTATTTTATTAGATCCAGGTTGTTATTCGGATTTAATCTTGATTTAGGAATTATTTTTGGTATACAGTATGACTCTGAAGTACAAGATGATAGTAAAGATCCTCTCTTTTTCTGATATTTTGTATCAGAATAGTCCAGTCTCGTGCTAAATTGTTTTAAAGTGCTTCTGGAGTGCTGAGATACATGAGTTAATAATTATATTTCATGTTTCATAATCAAAAAATGACTAAAACTTCGACTAAGATTAACTCTTTCGATTTAAATTCTTTTGAAGATTTATATGGTTAATCAATATAATGATTGTTATGGTAAAAACAATAATTTTAGTTATTATTTATTCCTTTTTAGTAAATTTAAATATTCGTATATATAATCAAAGTTCTTGATTTATTCTGTAATATAATCATTAAGTTGTATTCTCAAGCCTATCAAGAACTGCCCTGACTGCATCTATGGAAATCGTTGTGTTATGATCTGCGTTAATTCTAACTGTAGAAAGCCTGCTTTCATATGCGAAAATGGTTTAACCACCAAAAGTTAATGTGCTCTCTTCCATTAAAAGTGTGAGAAGTTGCAGTGGTGCCAACTGGAAAACATCATATGCTAGAATCCTAACACAAAAATTCCTTAACTTATGATCTTACAAGAGTAGATGGAAAATATTTTTCGACATTAATTAAAAAGGTCAAAGAGTAACACCTCTATTTCAAAAAATGGGTCAATTACTACGGTTTCAATCCTGAAACTATGAATTTGATAAATATGGTAAATTAACATAATTACAACAAAATTTCATGTGTATATATGAATCAGATTCTTTCAACTCTCTTTATGAATGAAGATAAACTTATTGATAATAATTTTTCAGTGGATTAATGCCAGCAGACTCTAAAATCCATTTAAAATAGCATAGATAGACTAAGGGAACTCTACTATACAGATAAAAAAAAAGAAAAGATGTCTTTCTCAACTACTGTGTCTATGGGAAGTTAAATTCTGGGTTTCGATAGCAAAGTTACAAACCAACAAGACTATATCCGATCTTTGTTTCCTAAACAAAGTATTAAAGCTTTTAATTTGCTTTACAGAGCTAGTTAAAATGGATTTTCAGCAGCATAATTTCACAAAAAATGTGATTATATTCCTCATACAATGACCATTTTAAAAACGTAGTATGGTAAAGTAATTGGAGGATACACTCCACTACCTTGGAATTCAAGTAAGAAGCATTGGGCAGCGGATAAAACAATGACTTCTTTTATTTTTTCAGATGATTTGAGATAAAAATTCGGCCTAAATTTAACCCAATTTGCGAAAGCTTGTAACCAATAGAAAGGTCCAATATTCGGATGTTGTGATATTTGTATTGTGGACAACTCCAATATTGAAAAATCAAACTCAGAATTCCCTATAAGCTACAATAACTTCAAATATTCGAGGAATCCTTAGTCGAGCCAAGCTTTTACAGGTCATATGAAAGGCAGATTCACAACGAAGGAATGGGAAGTCTTCCAGATTTAATTTTATGAATGATATGATAAGATTGACTCTCTATTTTTAAACTATATTTCAGTATTATAAGCTATACTTGCTGATTTGTTGCTAAGATTAATAATCAATCTAAGTAATGGATCAGTTTGACGATAAGATCGATAATGGTGTATTTGGCAGTGGGCATGAGACGATGGAAAATGAACTTTTACAGGGCGCAAGAACTAACTTTGTCAAAAAAGTATATTCTATCCTCGGAATTCAACTTTTCTTTACTAGTGGATTTGTTACCCTCTCCACTTTTAACGAAGGATTCAGGAACTATCAAAGGTAAAATCTGGCTCTATTCTGGATAAGTTTTATAGGCACTTTGGTTACTTTGCTTGCTTTAGGATGTGTAAGAGGTTTAGCTGCTAAATCACCGATCAATGTAATCCTTATGAGCTTGTTTACCTTAGGTGAGTCTTACTTAGTATCAATGATCTGTGGATTTTATGAACCCCTGAGTGTACTCAATGCTGCAGTTGCTACTCTGGCTGCAACCATTGCCCTCACAATCTATGCTGTCAAAACAGAGACAGATTTTTCATAGTCCTATTCTAAATGCTATGGTATAATATTGCTAATATAGGATTTTTCTGGAGTTTCTTTGCAGTAACACTCACCTTAACATTTATAAATCTTTTCTTCCTGAGAAGTAGTTTCCTTTAGTTGCTAATTGGCGTTGGTTGTGGAGCAATATATAGTTTATACTTGATAATTGATACTCAATTGATTTTGGGAGGAAAAAATAAGGAGCTTACTCTTGATAACTACGTTCTAGGCGCCATTTTACTATACGTTGACATAATTGGCTTATTTTTGGAGATTTTAAAAATTATCGGAAAGTAAAGAGACAATTGATAGATCAAACAACATTTCTATAATCTCAATTATTAAAAAAAAAGTGAACCTATTTGAGTATAGTTGCTGTGAATAGTATAAGAATTAATCATATTTGTTTAAAGTTAAAAATAAAATAGTACTCAATAATCATTTATTGAATATGAAACTAGTTATGAAGTACAAAGAAACCATCAAACTCTATACGGGCGAGATGAGTTACTAAAATCTATTCTAGTTTATCTCAACAGAGATGCGACTAAAAAAGAACTCTATATAGATTACCTATACTGATGAAGATGGAGATTAAATTTATTTAGGAGATGATAATGACTTGGAAGTTCTTACAACTTTAACTGATAACAAAACCTATGTTAAGATCAATGTCAAAGGCTAGGGGTTGGTTGAAGATGAAAAAAATAATACCATGATTGGCTATAACAGCTTGCAATTAAGAAAAAGTTAAGACTTGTAAATTAAGAAAAGCTCATAGAAGAGTATAGAGTAAAAACCAAAATCAGGGAGGTCTCCAGATGTGAATGAAGTTGTTAAACAAAAAACTAAAAAAAAGAAAGTTTAAACTAAAACTAAACTAAAGCTAGAAAAATCACCATCAAAATAACAAAAAACAAAGAAGTAAGGAAAAAAATAAAAGATGCAATAGCTAGAGGAAGCTCATGCTGATGAAATGAAAAAGTTCACTAAATTGATGACCTAAACGATCACAGCAATAGTTGATGAGAGAATTCATACATTAGTTTCATGCAAGAAGAAAAAACTATCTGATAACCCTAAAAAGGCTTAGGATAAGAAATAACAGCTAGTGCATAAAGGTTTTACTTGTAAAAGCTGTTTGGTAAGTCCTATAGTAGGATCTAGATTTGAATGCCCTAAATGCATCAACTTCTCACTGTGCTAAGAATGTTAATAAAACTATGAGCACGAACACAATATGTTGAAAATCAAAAGAATCAAATAGTCTGAAAATTAAAAAAATAAAACTGTAAGCAAAAACATCAAGAAAATTTATGAATTGATTGTTCCTTAAAATAAGAAGAAATAAAAATAATAGAAACCTGTAGTTGATTAGAAGATTTTTAGAAATTGTAAATAATTGAAGATGATTTTTGGAGGTAAACCGAGCAACTACTAGTTATTTGTTGAGAAATACCCACATTTATAGTTTAACCAACTTCTAGAAACATACTGCATTGACCATAATATTGAGATTGAATAAGGTAAAGAAAAATACATTGAAATGTTGAGTACAAAATTGGCCAAATTAAACAAAATTTAGCCCAATTAACTGAAGAGTTTCGTAAAGAAAAACATAAAACTCAACTATAACAGCTTGGTCTAAGATTGTAAGGTATAGCATAAATAAAAAATTCAAAAAGAGGAAGTTAAATAAAATCAATAAAAAACTAATCTTCTTTCTGATGATTTTCTTATTGAAGGTATCAAATATGAGTCTAGAAACACAAAAGCATAAGCTTAACAATCAAGAGTTAAAATTTAAATCTAAGACAATTAATAAAGTAAACTTGAAAAAAATAAGCAGGACGAAAGGAAGATTATGTCTATTGATTTAAACAAAAAAGTATAGCAATTCAAAGAGGATAGATAAGAACCTCGTCAATTATAGAAACTGTAGCAAGAATAAATATTTGATTTAATGGTTTAAATTTTTGGAGATTAAAGATGCAGGGAGTATACTGACTTTATTGACTAGCATTTGAAAGAAGGAAAGGACAACATCATTATACTTTGGGCAAACAATATTTCGATTAGGGATAGATGATTTATCTATGAATTCATAATCTTTTATACATAGATTTATAATTTTGCATAGAAATCATGTTTCATTCGTTGAGCATTCTAAACACATCGTTCATCCAAGGAAACACATCATTGCCCCACATAAAAGTGCAGTGGCCTGCATTGTAGACCTTTAGGAATGTTTTGTAGTCAGGATTGATGGAATCCCACATGTAGTTAACATCAGTTATGTCAGCAAGTAAATCAGAAACACCTGCAAACAGTCTCATTGGAATTCTAATATTGTTCAAATTATAAACAGGAGGGTAAGGTTGTCCATAATGAATATTATTTTCTCTAGTTGATCCGTAATCAAAAGCTTGGAAAGTTCCATAGTCGTAGGATTGCTTCCAATGTTCCATGTTCATGACACTTGTACCTGAAGGATCATGTCCAACTAAAACATCATAACGTTCATAGTTATCAACAGAGGCATCCCCATCCATAATTTGAGTCATGATATCTCCACATATTTTAGGGAAAGTAGAACAGAAAACGATACCTATATCAGTTTAGAACCATCCAAAACCAGGCATAAATTCATGAATTCCTCTAAGATGATACCACTATATCAAAGCTGATTTATCAAGTAAGGTTAACAGATGAGATTTAGCGTTTTTAACAAATGCAACAGGACCAAATCCAAAATATTTATCTATAAGTCCTTAAACAACAGGATTTCTTTTACTTAATGCAATGTGCATTTGTATAGTTCCCTGACTGTGACCTATATAATGAGGTTTTTGGTTGGTAATTTTGTTTACATAGGTAAAAAGAGCAGGGAGGTCATAGTCAGCCATATGTTGGAAAGTAAATTACCAGAACTATTTGTTTCTATCGGGGTTGTATTTTGTATGATTTCTGGAGTGTTTGTTGCCTCTGCTGTTTCCTAACCAGACATCATATCCTTTGTTAGCTAACGTAAATCCTGGTGCCTTGTCCTAGTCGTTAATGATCCAGGTATCGGAGCTGTCCACAAGCCCATGTTGTAAAATGATAGGTTTCAAGCCTGCTTTGATGATAGAATTTTTTCTTTGTATTCTAAAGACGGTGAGTATATATCCATCCTAGGTGATAACTTTATGAGTTTAGACAGGATAGTTATAAAACTTGCAATAATCAGTAAAGTAGAGTTTTGCTTCGGGGTGTGCACAGAGAATAATTGTGACTAGTAGAGAGTAAGTAGTTAATATTCTAAGGGACATTTTAATAATGATATTATGGAGATTATTGTTTAAACTATTGATTTTAGATTGATTTTATATTTATGATGAATTTCTAGATTAAAAAAAGGGTGCATAAAAACAAACTTTAAAAAATAAGAGATGTTTTAATATAAGTATCAAAATTATTGATTTGGAGTAATTAAGTAGAGGTGGCCGAGTGGTCTAAGGCGCTAGATTCAGGCTCTAGTCCGAAAGGGCGCGGGTTCAAATCCCGCCCTCTACATTTTTTTCGAAGCTTTTTCATCCTTAAAAAGTCTAAAGCATAGTTAGCGAATCGAATGTTTATATCTATTTCGAGTGGATATTTTACGATTGACAAATAAATGTAAAAAGGATAAATATTTAAAATAAAGTCCTTCAGATTGTCTACTATTTTCTTAATTATTCATATATAACTATAAAAATCAAATCTTGTGTCCATATTCCCTCAAAATTTCGTTATATTTATCCATAAGTTTACTATCTTCCATTTCCTCTCGATGTGTTAGCGATTCGTCTCTTTGATTCTAATAGATAGCACTCTCTTATATTCTCGACAGCCATTCATCAATATCTTTTTTAAGTACATTAGTGCGAGCAACTGATCGAAGTACAAGATTTCTGTCTGCAATAGCTATTTTCCACGATTTGTTGACTTCTTCTCTAAACCAGTTATTTCTAGGTTCGCAGTGCTTTTGATTCCTTTCCAATAATTCGTTTTCTTTTTCCACATACCTTGCTATCAAATTGCTTACTTTTTGTATTGATTCATGCAGTTATGAAATATTTTTAGTCGTGACTACCTCCTCTTGTCTAACAGCGAAACCTATGATTATCTTCATCAATAACAGATAAACATTGCTTTGGCTTATTTTTTAATCTAGCTGAAAAAGGCAGTAGAATGGGGAGTTAATTATATGCTCATCAAAATTCAAAATATTATAAATGGTCCTGTTTGGAAAAATACATGATCAATCATCACTCGGCTTCAAATTTTTTAATTGATCTAGGAAAGCTGGCCTTGATCCTAGTGATAATCTCATTTTTTATCTCTATCTTGGGATTTATGTCGGGGGAGATATGGGTTTTATTGTATCGGAAAGTTAAGAAGGAAGTGGTTTTGTCTCTGATGAGTTATCGCCGAAGTCGAAGAGTTTTTCAATTTCGAGTCTTATTTTTCGTCTTTAATTAATTGGCATAACTTTAGGTATTGTAGGTGTAGGTTTAGGGGTATCATTCTCAATCTTTCCTTTGACCTTTGGCTATTCTTATCTTACTTCTTCCTGCTTGGCTTATTCCTTAATGACTTAAGGATATTAGAAAACATTTTTTTGTTTTTATTGTGAATTCAAAATAAAGTCTAGATCTCTTTTTGTTTTAGAAGCTTTTATTTTCTTCGCCAACCCACTGCTAGGTAACTCTTCTAAAGAACTAGCCTTATTAAGCGGAGATCTTTTCTTTTTGAAATTTGGCAGACTAAGTGTACTACTCTAATTAAAAGATTATTCCTATTCAGGCTGTTTTGGTACTTAGGGTCTTTTAGCTTCTTCTCTGCAGTATCTTGGCCTGATGGAGCGTTCTTAATTCTTTGGTTCTGATTTAGCCTAAACTTCTTCACCAAAACCCAGTAATTCCGAGATATCATGTAATATTTCTTACTTTGTATCATTGGTAAATCTCGTTTTGACTTAGTGTTTGGTAATCATACAGATGATATCAGTTTAACGAGTGATATCTTGTTCCTGGAAAGTTTTTTACTTCTCAAGTAAACGGCTAGATTCAAGTAGGCAGTAATATACCTCTTGATCTAGTAAGTTCAAAATTACACTTAATTCTTTTTGAAGTTCGAAGAGAAAATCTAAAATACGTTCGTTTGGCTGAACTATGTATTTCTTAGATATTTTTTATTGATTTTACTCCACAAAGTTCATTATGGTGAGTTTGAGGTGTATCTACTGATTTGAATCACAGATTTCATTACTATCTGAAATGTGGATGATAGAGTTTGTTTTTAATCGGATGTGTCCATACTAAGTAATATTTTTGCCATTGAGGTAAAGAAGCTGTCTATCTTTTTTTATTCCAATTCTGTCCTCGATTATTTTTTTGAGATCGGGTATTGAAATTTGAGGACCGAGTTATAATTTGAGTGACTTTTTATTATGGGAGTGAAGATAAACAGGTACAGGCGTGTTGGAGTCTTCTTCGTCTTAGTGGTTGAGACTTGGAAAGGAGTGGCTGATTTTGTTTTTGTGTGGGTAATTGTTGTGGTGATGTTGTGGTTAGGCTTTTTATTTTTGGTTTTAGTTATGTGTTTATCTTCGCATTATTATTTATTTATTGTTCGAAAATAAATTTTTATAGCTGCTATTTAACTGCTTAGTATAACTAAATACCCTTCTTTCATCCATTTATTTCCAGTTCGATTTACTTTAGTTTGATCATTATTATTTACAATAATAAATCTAAATTTATTTGATTATTGCTCTTGGGGTAATGTAAATGCTGTGTACTCAATATTGTAACGTTATACTTTACTTGGCTCGTATTTTATTAACAATTAATAGTCTGTATATTATAAAGGACGTGGGATTTCTAAACATGATCCAGACGGCAAGATTACTCAGATGACAAATTCTTCCATGAGTTTTTGGAAGCGAACAAATACTATAACTCCACACGAAATATAATTCAGCCTCCTTTCAGCAAATAACTCTACTCGTTCATGCAGCTAAAAATATTTAGATCAAATTGATAAGCTAACATACGACTATGCGCCTAAAAAAGTATCAAGAGGTAAATTCTAATAAGTATTATCTTGCTATAGTTAGTGGATGTAAAAATAATTGGGTTTGATTGATGTCTAGTCAAATTGGTTGTTGATTTGGAACATTATCAATTACTTTGGGATGAGAGTCATTCATATAGAGTTGCTTTTCATTTTACTCAATGACACTGTGCTATCAAATTAAAAAGAGACAGTAGGGTTCGATCCAGTTACAAAATATCTCCTCTTTGTAGTATTTATCATTGATATGGTTTTGGTTAGATATAGAATACCGATATTTATCAAGGGCAAGTTTATAAAAGATCCTGATTAGCTATTGATAAGATATCTAAAAGGCTACATCATAATTGACTTACTCACAATTATATTGCTGTTAATTGTTATTGATGAAGTATGGTAGTGGTAATACATAAAGATACTCATGTTTCTCAAATATAAGACAGGCTTGCTCATCGAAGAACAGATCAATTACAAACTTATCTCCTATAGAGTTCTAATGGTTATCTATAGTTTTCTCAAGTTTATACTTAGCCTCATATTTTGGACTATTTTATATGCTTGTATTTATCTTATCATTGATTTTCACTATGTATACGAACAAGGCTAGTACTATCAAATGGGGATGGTCTGGCTCACTTCTTCACCAAGTATTTACAATACCAACATTTGTGAGTAATTTTCGTGGATTGTATGGTTCGAATACTCTCTCTTCTTTATACTTGAAACCATGCGAGGATGTGGATATGGGCAAGTTACTCCACGCAACCCACCTTAAATCCTTTTTGCGAATTTTTCAATGCTAACTCTGATGGCTTTCTTTGCTCATTTTACGAAACAAATCATCGACATATCGGTCAGTTACTCCATTTAAAAAGAATAGCTTCTAGTTGAGACAACATCAAATCTACGAAGTATGCAAGAATCTTATGGTATAAGTGAAATTAATACTATAAAATATTTGTAACAAATTACAAGAAAGTATAAGAAGGAATAGTTGATTATCGAAAATCTGGCTTAGTGTCACTTTTCAGATGATTTGAAGTATAAGTTCAGCTACCAGTTTCGGATATTTTTTATACTGGCATCTAGATTTCTCCATGAAATTTCGAATGATGACTAGGGTGTGACTTTCAAGATGGAGTTGAGCCAAGTTATCCAATCTAAGAAATCATTTAAAGGGGAGTATTTCTATCAGAAAGGTATGATAAGTTAATAAGTCCTTTATCTATCAGAATAGGGGAGAATCAAAGTAGAAAACTAATAACTGAAAATAGTCCACAAAACACGTAATTGGGATTTCGTGGGCGTTAGATAATTTTTTATTGACAACAAATCCATCTTCGATGTCGTCTCATTGGACACTCTCAAAATTTATTATATTAAAAAATCATAATTTGTAAAGATACTTAAAAAATATAGGAGTATTTACTAACGTTACTGTGAAGAACTAGATTCCATAAAATTCAATAGCCGTAACACATAGAAGTTGAACCTGATTTGCCTCTATTGCAAGAACTATCACCTTTTTGAATAGTGCATGTTGTTTCGTCGATACAAAGATTATATCCTGATGTTGAAGGAAAGGGTATAAGAGAAGACATATTGCGATTAGGTGAGTGTTCGCTCGCCGTATAGGCGTAGTAAGATAGTATCAGAGAAAGTGCGGTGCAGGATGTAGATAGATGACAAGGATTGTTATTATCTGAGTAGCGAATATTTTACTTTTTATAATATTTGAAATTTAATTACTGAAATACATAATAAATTCTTTATCTTTCATAAAATCGTAACTTAAAATTAAGAATTGGGGGTATTTTAGAATTGAAAATTGGAATTTGATTGCTTTGAGAGAATTTTTCCTCGCAAAAGGCCTAATTTCGATATAGAATCAATTACTTAAGTCAAAGTTTTATAAAAGTAAAAGAATATCATTTTAAAAGAGCAGACTTCAAATGTGTATTATTAATGAGCATTGCTTTTACCTTTACACCAATTATTATCCCTTCTAAAATTGAAAATCTATCAGTATATTTAAAACTGTAACTGCAAAAATTATAATATTTTACTTGATTTTACATCAAACAGCAGCTGCTCCTGAAATAATCTCACATAACTCCATCGTAATTTTTGCCTGACGTGCTTTGTTGTAATCCAAGGTCAAAGTGGTCAAGATTTATCCTGCATTCTTTGAGGCGTTCTCCATAGCGTTCATTCTTGAACTTTGTTCGCTTGCTACGTTGTTCAGAAGAGCATTGTAGAAGATGCTGGATAAGTAGAAATCATAGAAGAGGTCAGGGTGTTGTGACATACTGTCGGGATCGTGTTTTGTTACAAATTTGAAGGTTTGGACGAATTCAGCACGGCTCATGACTTCAACTTTTCTCTGGATTGAACTAATAACGTTTTTGAACTCGTTGAAAATAACTAAAGTTCTATCACAATCTTTTGAGTGTTAGATCACTTGATGTGCAATAGAAGCAGCTGAATAATAAAAAATAGACCTGTGGGGAAGTTAATGGGAGTAGTAATGTTAGTGATTGCTGAATCGAGGATGTCTGTCATAGATCGACTGAGTGCGACAGATCCTTTGTCACCTACCACGAACAACTTGTAAGCACTGCGGTCAGCTTTAACCATAGCTTTAACTTCTCTGATGATGTTGGAGTTGACACCACCGCAGAGACCTTTATCAGAGGTGATGGGAACAAGCAAATACTTTTTGGCAGTAAAGTTAGGTTTCTTTTTGGCAAGATATGTCTAATTTTGGATGACACGCTGGATGGATCCAACTCCAAAATGTTTGGCTCTTTCAAGTCTACCGACGTCCTGTTTCATCTTGGATGCAGCCACCATCTTCATCGCCTATGTGAGTGATTATGTACTTTGGTAATCTTTTTGATAGATTAGACAGCTTTCATTCTGATTTTGATTTGTTTAAGATTCTTAGTAGCGAAGCCGAACTGATTTTGGAAGAATAGAGATGAAGTGCTTTGGAGTCGATTAGCGAGCATAATAATTCAATATGATATATTCAATAATCAACAAGTTCAATAAAACAAAGCACTCAATAAATAATCATAAAATACGTAATAAATGAAAAGATGATTAATGAATATTGTAAATGAGATATTAATATATCACTCTCTTTCATAAATTTTAATACCACATTTCTAGAGACTTGCTATTATTAATCTTTCGTAATCTTAAAGGTTGACCTTACCATCTCCATCTAGATCAGCCATTGCCATCCAACTATCAATGTCTTCTCTCGTAGGATTGTAGTTTGTGCCCATCATAAGATAAGCTTCTCGGATGAGCTCAGGTATTTAGGCTTAACTTAAATATCCACTTTTATCTTTATCAAATTTTTAGAACAGTCGTTTGGCAACTTGTAGCCTTTCTCTAACATTTTTTGTATAGTTTCTAACTAGAAAAACGATTACTTTTTTTATGTTTTGGCCAGATACTTAACTGCTAGCGATTCGAAATCATCAATAGTAACTCTACCGTCATGATTGAAATCAAGAATACGGTTGTAAAGATCCAGATCATTCGAGGTTGGCTGATAGTTTTTATTCTAGATTATTGATATATTACCATCATACGGTAAGTATCGACAAGCATGCGTTAAGTTGCGCTGCGTTCCATTTGGGAAGCATTGCAGTATTGGATGTAGAGTTTGCGGGCAACTGATTTGGCTGTGTTGATATCTGTGACTCCTCCTTGAAACATTTGAATTTAAGTTTATAAATCACCTCCAATTTTAACTTTTAACTTTTATATGTATTTTTACCTAGAATTGACTCTTTTTTTATTTTTTCTTTTGTTTAATCTTTTTAAATAGGTTTATGAATCTTGTAAGGTTTTATGGAGGATTTGTACAAAATTTCCTTTCAACTTCACTTTGATTTATTTACTTCATGTTTCTCGTATACTTTCTTATGTTTAATTCGATATATACATGAAAAAATAGATGTTCATTTACTTTCATTTCCGATAAATCTACTCTTCTTTGATATTTCATATAAAAACATAAAAGACGTGTTCTTTGTTAATAATAAATACTTGATGTAAGTCAAAGAATAAATACATCCCAATGGATCCATGCTAGATCTGCATAAAATGCGACCCAATAACCACAAAATCATTACCACCTAGAGTACTATCACTATTCGCGCGTCTAAAATCATCCTTGTTATACATGGCAATCGCAATACCATCAAGATTGAGGATAGTGCTGGCAGAGTTACCATATAAGGCAATGAAAATCATGTATAAATCATTAAAAGTTGGATGTCTTGTGAATTAGAAGGAAATAGTAATATATTTACGCTCATTCATGCCTAGTTTCAGTTAAAAAGACATCAAGGAGTTGGAAATTACATTCCTGGAGTATTAGGCGAGAATCCTTTGCAGATGGCCAACCGCCGACTTCTTCTACAAGAGAGGTATATCAACTTAAGACTGAATTCTCAACGTTAAAACACCAAAAACATAAAAAAATATTGGCCAAGCCTCGTGAAATCCAGATATCAAAGTGAAAATCGTGAATGTCCAATCTGTTACGATGATATAAAGAATGAAGACGAAGTGACCTCTTTATTTTGTTTCCATTTATTCCATTCAACGTGTATTGAGGCTTGTCTTTAGACTACAACAAAGTGTCCTGTGTGCTCTTTAGATATTCTGCAGTTCATCAAAGAGCAAATTAAAGCTGGAAATTACGTATGCAATAAAGATGAGTTATCGATGAAGGAGAGTATGGAGGAATGAGATGTATAATGATAAGGTTTGCTTTTTTGTCAATACATGATTGATATCATGATTTAACGAAGTTAACTTAAATTAAATTAGATAATTTTTGCCAATAGAATAATAATATTTTTTATTTCTAAGTTTGCATAAATATAAAGCTAGGGGAGATTAATAATATTAATTTATAATAAACATGACACTCTAAATAGAGTCTTAGATCTACAAATGGCTCCAAGGACTCAAAATCATACGCGATGGCAAACGAGGATCATAGGGAAAAATACAAATACCTTAACCCATCACTGCCAGACTTTTCGATGGATTGCTTATCGCACAAATTGCAAAAAAAATACTACGTCATCGAAATGAAGAGGAAGCTGCTAATAAACTTTAAGCGATTAAAGAGAACTCAACACCTGCTATTAGGCTTTATAATTGGAATTTGTTATCCGATGCCTTGAAAAAACTTGGTTTCAACATAGATTATTCACTCAAAAGTAAATTATTAAACCTGGAAGAAGATGCTCTCATAAAAATAATCAAATATTTGTGGACGTTAAGAGTAGAGGAAGCAAGTAATGGTCAACTTTCAGTGGCAATGAGCGAGGTAGGTCAAAAGACTTTAAAGTCGGCATCAAATATATTCTAATTCTTAGTAATTTCAATTTGTAACCATTTTAAATTGTCAGTGCAACATGCCCTAAATCTTTTCCTTGATAATAATAAATACTTAGCACATTTGTTAGTGAAGGGAGTAAAAGGGACATATGAGCCTGTATTATTAATGCTTAAGGATTGTACTGACTATATGGGTTTCATCGTGGATTCTTTATTTTGTGTGGATGAAAAAGAAAGCTTAGATTTGTTTTTGGGAGCTATCAAACCATGCTTGATAAGTAAGGAGTAAGTAGTTGCTGAAAAAGGATTTAATATACTTAAGGAGCTAATTGAAATATATATGCAGAAAGGGACAAGTATTGAACTGCCTTCAAAATGGATGGAGAGTGATGGTTTGGACACTATTTTCTTTTCAATAAAGCGGCATCCGAAATTCTTTTCTTCAGCTTTATCAATTGCGTATGCTTATCTCTAAGATAAACTTTTCAACATGATTGCACCTGTATAGAAGTCTCTTTTATGGAACTCTTAGAAATAAAAACTGGCTTTTTATTATCAATTGTTAAGTGAAAATAATGAAGATTTCATCAAAAAATTCATTTAAAATCCAGTATTTGAGTAATGGAATAGGGCATGCTTAAGATTACTTAAAAAATCATATTTACCTTAATAGCAATACCCCCTCCTAAAAATATATGAATAACTATGGATTGATAGAACTGAAGTGTTTTAAAAAAGTCAACTCGGGCTGCCAGCTGCATTCATTCAGTTTTTGAAAAATTGTGCTTCATCTGCTCAAGAAATCATTTTCATATAAACAGTCAGAATTTTATTCCATCTTACAGTAAAGTTCGGTAATTTTTAACTTATACAGGTCTTGCAAAAAATCCATTTGCTCCTACACTGTACAAAACTATTATTTCAATTTTGAGTATACAGTCTAAACCTGACAGGACTTAGTATTTGATTCAAGGGTTTTTAAAACTAGTAAAAGATATTCCTTCTTTGCCAACTACTCCTCTCGCATAATCAATTCTTAAATTTATAGAAATAAATCCTTCGGCATCAATTTTACAAATGGCAAAGATTATGTTAGCTGAGGGTAGACTGGGAATAGCCGAGAAAGATTAGTTATAATCAGCCTTAGCAAAACTTATGTTTTCGGATGTAAATTAGCAATAATTAAGGTCCATTTAGGAAATGAAGCTCAACAGATATTGAGCTAACAATTTATGCGTTCTGAGAATCAAGAAGACATGTAATAATTTTGCAGTGCCGCGCTTGCCCAATTTTACTCTATGGGACGCGAAGTTCATAAAACTATTAAATAACTAAAACAAGATTTTAATAGATTCCATGATGAGTAATATTTGAAACGAGGTGAACCTAGTTTTCTCAGAAATATGGCAAGGTATATCGGTATGAACAATATCGTTTTATTTTTACAGAAGGCTATTTTTTCAAGTATTAATTGCAAGGAACAACTTGAGCCGCATATATTTCATACTTATATAAGGATAGAGAAGGAACTCAAGAAGGAGAATATTTCTAGGATGTTGATGCCACTTCTCAAAAGCTACTATGACTAAGGTATTTTGGGCAGCAAAATTGAAGAATATTTGCAAGAAACATACCCACCAGTTCTACAATTCTAGTCTTTGGCCCACAGTTAATCATAAGATCATGGAGAATAGTCTCCTGTAGTATCTTCAAGACTTCGCTCTTCCAAAAAGCTGACATTAAAAACAGAGTAAAATAATAGAAGCCGAGGTATTGAATCTATACGTAAAGAACTGGACATGATAAAGAAAAAAAGATAGTAATAAAAAGAGAGAAGTCTACAGAAAGAAAAAGAAAGATCAATACTAGAATAAAAAAAGTAGCTATATTTTAGTGCCCTAAACTAGAAAAGAATTGTAGAACATGGCAAATCTAGAAAAACAGATGTGGATTATCACAATCTTTTTGAATTCGATACAGCCAAAACCACAGATAAAATTGGATTGCCTGAATTAAAATTATTGGATTTGAAAGGGGAAGAGGAAAAAAGTTATATTGAGGATGTGGAAGCCATCATGAAAAAATACAAAAAACTTTGGAGATTTATATTCTTTAGATACTCTTCGTTTGGCTTAAAAGGTCATCCTGAAGCCCAACATCCAGAATAAAAAATCAGTGCTGCTGAAATTTGGAAATTTCTAAAATAGTATGAGCTCTAAGGTTTAAAAAGATAAGAAGCTCTTGCTTTGGTCAAAAGAGTTAATGAGCATCTAAAAAGAAAAGGAGATCCACAATATCTGAGTTATTTAGCATTCTAAGAATACATAATACAATATTGCTTTTTAACCTTTCGCAAATCGAATCCCAGTAACTCTCCAGGCCGCCAAATTATGGAACTTGTCTCACACTTACGCTCATTTGGTTCATCAAAAGGAATTTCAACTGAAATGTTTGATTGTCCTGAATAGATGTTTTTTCAATAAACTGACGTAATTCGTGAATTCAATGCACGTCTCAAAGAAAACCCAGAATACCCTTTACCTGAAGGATATAAGAAAATTAAGCATACTGACATCAAATTTAACTATACAATAAGTGAATCTTTTACTGGATTCAAGTAAAGTAGAAAAGCAGCTGTTTAAGTACTTTAATAGATATTATTCACAAAATTTGGTTTTCATATGGTTTAGCCATTGACAACTCATGAATAAAAATGCTTAGCTCGCCCAGCTCTATTTCAAAAAATTAAAGACAAACTCAAAGATTACTCAGGTGGATATCTAATTCCTAAAAAGTCAGCCTATTTACCTAAAATTGAAAAAGAAGCAATTACATTTAAACCGGAGTTTCATTTGTTTACTGAATTCAGCCTCGGTATAAAGTTAGGCTTAGCAGGTGTTGACTATAAAAATAGATTCATTGCTGAAGAAGTTGCATATTGGCTTGATGATGCTCTCGATGCTGTGGAAGGAGGGAGATTAAAAGTTGGCAATAAAAGTAAAACACACGTTCAAAATTAATTGATAAGAAAGAAAATGTCTGAAGCATTACAAAGAAAGATCTAAAAGCAAAATCATGAAAAATGGTAAAGATCGAGAGCAGAATCTGTGAAAAATCAAGCTCTCAAATACATTGAAGATAAGAAATAGCACTAAAAAAAAATTCAATAGAGCTCCAAACTCCAAAAACAGAAACGCCGACAGCAATAAGAACTTGCTTTGCAGAAAAAGAAGTTATAATTCTAAGAAGCAAAGAGCATATTGTAGGCAAAAAGGAAAGCCATTGAGGATAAAAAAGAAGCTGAGTTGAAAATAAAAAGAAAGTAGAAATAGGAATATAAGAAAAATGTTGAATAGTATTTCAAAAGGAAGAAAGAATAGCTTTCTGAAAAAAGTAACTAAGTCAAACTTCACAAAGAGCTATAGACTAAACAACTATTAGAGAAGAAGAGCAAAGAGCTGTTGCTCAAACAAAAATTGGAGATCTAGGTTTTTAGGATATAGGAGTAAGTACTACAAAAAGTTGTAGAAACAAGGCAGTCTTATGAATAAGCATGGAAATCAGATTAAATTCAAAAATAAATCAAGCGGTATCGTCCAGCTCTAAAATTAGTCTTTGATTTGCTACTTAAATACTAAAAATCAAAGATTTCTTCAACTGGCTCATAATAGATAGGCCTTAACACTCTCAATTTTTATATGCTGAGGACAAGAATTATTCCATTATTGATTCAAAAGAATACCTTAGGAATTCTTTTCAAAGCCATCAACAAAAATGAAAATCATAGAGGAGTGAACTTTGCACAATTTGAATAATTACTATTTAAAATCACGGTAAAGGGTAAGAGTGTTCTGAATTCTCGCAGAAGACAGGAGGATGATTAGTTTTAGATGATTTAACTCGAAAAATCCCTTGGCAAAAGTAATATATCAATGTAATTACGCAGAAACAAAAGTAGTTTAACTGACGAATATACATTAGATGCTAATGGAGTAACAGAGTTAACAGTCAGGCGTATGATGGAGTACCTCAATCTGATAGACGATAAATTATAGGCTTAGCTTCGATTTAGAAAGCTTTTGTAAAAGGTCGAAGTAAAACCGCACAACATCTTATTGAAATAAGCCAAATCTTTGCTTGATTCTACTGTTTTATGATATTTTTGTTATTTGTAATGTAAAAGCCAATAATGCTTATACTTAATTATAGTCACAAAGTACATTATAATGTAAATTTAATAGCCATGAAGTGTTGTAAATGTTTACAAAGATGCGGACAAATGGTATGTTGTTAATGCTACAAAACGATCAACTAGCTCAACTATGAAAAGAAAAGAGTTATTATTATGAAAAAGGAATAACTGTAGGGTTCGTTGGGTAAATTGAAGTAATTGAACTAATCTTTCGAGAGAAAAATAGAGATACAAAAGAAAAAGGTTGTACTATTGGCCAAAATTAAGTAGTATCATAATAGAATCAAACTTAAAACTTAGAGGAATGCTGAGATGGGCAAGAAATACGAGTAATTGTTAACGTAATTTAAAAGAATAGAAAAAAATATCAAACTAGTCGATACTAACAAATAAATAATAGACAGTAAAATCGAAACAGCCGCAAAAAAAGTCATTGTGGCGAAATAACAGAAATAACAAATAAAATAGGAGATAGTTAACATAATGAACAGCAAATTCAGATAAATAAATAATTATGTAACCTTTGATGAAGTGTAACAAATGGAAGAAAGCCAATGGAATCACTATGTCATAGAGGAGGGTCTTTAAAATTTATAGCCGAGTATTTCTAAGCCATAGAAAAAGTAGCTGGCTCTAATGTCAACTTAAACTACTAATATTGTCTCTATTTTGGGAGGTTTTGATGAAAGTAAATAAAAAATACTGAAATATTTTGAAAGATCCATCAAAATAGTCAAAGTCCTCTCACACATTTACGGTATTCAACTGCCCTACAGAATAAAGTCTGCCGAGTTCAAAAATAGACTATCACTGAGACGCGCTATCTTCAACTAAGGCAATAATAAGATATTCAATTATGTTTTGTTGAGAAGACACCAAGCCAATACAATTTATCTTTATTCAAGAGCTTGTATGACTGTCTTCTATCCTGATATTGAGTAAGGGAGATTACAAGATCTACATGAGGCCATGATTAATAGATTAAAAGGGTATAACATGCATCCCATGTCGACTTAATTCATAAAAATACCATTGATTGATGAGCTAGCTGTAGTGGACATCGTCCAAAATTATTGTAATAACCTTCCCGACCCAGTGTATACTTCTAATCTATGTAGATAGTAATAGGTATAAGAAGAATAGACCTACATCGGTATTGTCGATTTTAATTTAGAAGAGTAATAAGAGTAAGATGTTATTGAATTACTAATTTGATAAGCATCAGAAATGAATAAGATGATTTGTATTAATTATATAAATTTCCCAGTCAGATTATAAAAATTAATGGAAGGTAAAGTTCAAATTGATATCGTGCAGACTAAGGATGCCAAGGAGTATAAAATTGAAAGAGATCTGTTTGTCAAGTATTCCAGATTCTATAAGACTATGATCCAAGATTCAGATGAGGAGGTTTTTCAACTTTACAATATACACTCTTCGCAGTTTGATTATCTTTATGAGTTTATGCAGCTTCATAAGAAAAATTAGCCACTACCTCTCAAACCTGTCCAACCTGGAGTGTCTCTCAAAACGGTTATAGAAGAAGTAGATGCTGAGTTAGTTTCAAGAATATTTGAAAACCCACCTTAAAAAGTCAAAGCAGTAGTTGATGCTGCTTTCTTTTTACATATGGATGATCTTTTGAAAAGGTTGTCTGCTGGAATGATTTCGCATTTGGATAAGGGATAGACCAAACGTTTAGTAAATGAAAGTAAGAAAAGTGAAAAGGTTAGTGAGACTTAAGTGTCTGAGGAGATTCATAACAAAATCAAAATGATCTTTTAAACAAGAAGAAAGGAAGCATAATAAATGTAAGAGTTGAAAAAATAGTGATTTTAAAGTATAAAATCTTCGATCATTTTCTATCATTATGATTCATTTAGAGTCACCAAGTCCGCAAAGAAATTGTTAGATCTCCCC
>Ga0194117_10002427_pt1 | contig 19871 bp, 9 predicted proteins | sample TA2MahsurfametaG_FD_160579 | JGI IMG/M metagenome (GOLD analysis project Ga0194117, IMG submission 160579) | Freshwater microbial communities from Lake Tanganyika, Tanzania - TA2015009 Mahale N1 surface | ecosystem: Environmental > Aquatic > Freshwater > Lake | place: Tanzania: Lake Tanganyika...
ATAAAAAGTTTATTTTCTTATCAGAAATGCCCAGCTTGCTACTATTTTGATTTTGGAAGCAATAGAAAATTCGAGAGCTTTGGCTAACTATATATAACACAAAGTCGTTTTCACTGATTTATAATTAAAATAGTTTGTGATATCTATGCCTAGAAGAGGAGGATCAAGCAGAAGCCCAGGATTTAGACCTAGATCAACTTCACCGTCACCACGTCAAGCTCCAACTGCTACCAGGCCACTACCAACTCAAAATCCAGCTCAAATTCATACACAGCCAAGAGGAGGAATGCTCTCAGGAATCGGCAGCACCATAGCTCAAGGAATGGCTTTCGGTGCTGGTTCTTAGGTGGCACATCAAACAGTTCGATCTTTCATGGGAGGTTCATCTCACACTCAACCAGTTCAATAGCAAGCTCCGGAGCAACAGCAACAGGCTCAATATACTAACCCTTGTCAGCTGGAGATAGACAACTTCAGTCGTTGCCTTTCGAACAATGACAACATCCAATACTGCCAAAACTTCAAGGATATGCTTAAAAACTGTAAGGAGACAAACCACTTAAATTGATGATATGATAATTTGAACCTTATATATACTAAATTTTAAAGATTAAGAATATATTCATGTTTGAAAAGATGACCTTATAGCTTTGAATTTCTTGATAACATTTAGACTCTTTTAAATTGCACTTTTGACTCTATTTTGGAGATCTATGCTTTACCGCCATATTTAGTTCAAGTTTTTTATTTAACTTTTGCCTCTAAATAAAACTTATGTGTTGCTGATTGGCTTGACGTTCTAGTTTTATCTTTGAGAATTGAGCGCAAAGTTTATGTTTTTTTTTCCGTTTTAGATATTTTTAAGAGAGTTGTTGGGGAGATTGAACTAGGTATTATTGTCTACAGGTTATTTTTGAGTATAGATTTGTCTTTGTATATTTGTAGTTGGTAAACTGTTGCGTTTTTAAATTTGATTTGTCTTTTGTTGCAACGAGACATTTTTGGGTTGCTCTGATTGTTTCTTGGCAGGTGTATTAACAATAGGAGCTGCATCGCCATCATTGTCTAATATCTGCATAAATTCTTGCATTATCTTTTAATTTTAGAAATCCATACTGATATTAACGTTTTTATAGTATTTTTCAAGTGTCTTTTATTTATTCCTATATTAGTTTAATCGTACTTGCTTTATATTTTGCTTCTAGGAGGTGAACTATAATTATCTTCTTTTCTCAAATTAGAACTAGCTTTTAAATCCTCATTGTGGTTAGCGTAATCACTTTCATTTACTGTCTTGTTGTTGTGCAAAATGTATGGCTTGAAAAGGTTGGTAATTTATCGAATGTAGTTTGACTTCAGTTTTTATTTATTGGCACTGGTGTCAAGTACAAAATTGACATCAAGGAAGTATTTTGCGCCGTAATTCTGATCCATACCAATATTCTTGAGCTGGAAGTTGATGATGATGTAGTTGTTCGCTAGAAACGAAGAAAACTTGATGAGTTGATCTCTGAAATTTTAAATGAATTGATCGTTGATATTTGATATCCAAGTTTCGAGTTTTATGGGGATGTATTCAAAAAAAAAATGAACACTCTATTCTTCCTCTAAAACGGATTAAATTTTTATCATATGTTAGTTTTTTAGTTTTCGTAGGATGTTGACCTTTTGCATGAAATTTTAATGTTACTCGTAGTTAACTTTATATATTTTACGTACCCGCACGCGGGTCATTTCGCTGGTGCATTCTTAACATTTACCAAAGGGATAGTTCTCTTTCATGGAAATTACAACTTGTTTGGGCATTGGATTGTTTGGGTTTACAAAAAATCTGAAATTAAAATATACATTTATAATTGTTTAATGAATGTTGTCCGTTCGTTGGAATCTATCAAAAAAAATAAAAAAGACTCTTCAAGAATAAGGTCGATGGTTTTATAAAATAAATTATTTTTTATAAGTTTCCACTAAACTTTTGATAATATTAATAGGCCAAAAGAGAATTATGATCAAATCTCCAATTTTGTTCCTTTTGTTCGCTTTCATCTTTCTGGCTACAACCAAAATGTTAGTTTCTCATATTAGTTCAATCTAGTCTCAATATGTGCCCATTTCAAAGAGATATCCTGGCATTGATCTTCCCGGAGCGAATCCTGTTGTCACTATCGAAGCCGTCTACGATGCTACTTGTAAAATAGATGATATAAAGGTGATGATACCGCTTAATTTGACCGAATTATGAGATAAGTGCAGGCATCCCTCGAAAAATCAAATCCTGGAAAGTTCAGTTATCGTTTTGCATTCCAGTCACTCCCCTATCATATTTCTTCATTTAAGCTCACTCAAGCTATCAAATATGCCAATGACAAACAGGGACCATCATCTGCAGTCAAAGTTATGAGATATTTCTTTGATAATATTGATAATTGGGTCGAATCAGCTTTGGTAAAGACTACTATTGCTAACTTCATGAATAATCTAGCTAAAGCAGTTAGCTAATTAACTGGACTGCCAGTTGATGACATCCGCAAGGAAGTAGCTCATTATTCTACAACTGATAATGAGACTAGAAGATGGATAAAATACGCGATGGGAACTTTGCGTGTTTCTGGCACCCCGTAAAAACAACCATATTTAGAACAATCTTCGTTAATGGAGCTAGACTTGATGGGGCTACCCATATGAATGCTGCACAACTCGTTGACCTTTTGACCAAACTTCTTTGATGATAAAGCTTAATCATTAAGTTATTTATCTATTTTCTATTCAAGATAAAAAAAGATCAAGTTCTGAGACTCTATATTTCTCTAATATTGAATTTTTGAAACACCATCATGATATATAGGAAATCATTACTATTTTTTACTTACGGGAGCCTTTTAATCAAACTTTATCTATAAAAACTATGTTTATTTCTTTTCTTCGATACGATTGATATTGTTAAGTTTGTTGAGTTTATAAGCCCTCTTAGCCTTTATCTACTAACGACGTTTCTTTGCTTATTAAATCAAGCGTTATTCAGCACTTAGTTATTTTCTTATCTGGTTTAATGCATCTTTTTCTTATTTCTAGAGCTTGCTATCAAACACTTGTTTTACCTTTTCTTTCTATTGAAAGTCTCCTTTCAGTTAATCTAAAACTTGTTTTTACCAAGCTAACCTTTCCCTTGCATCTTGTTCCCCAAAATTTTAGGTTTGAACTTCATCTCTTTGTTTTTTTAATTCCTGCAATTTTCCAGAATAGAATAGCTACTTATTCTTTTAAAAATCTGCATCCTAATTATTCAATAGGCTTTTTTCACTAAAATCAACTAGGAGTTTACCTACATTTTTTTTACTCTTTTATAATTCGCTGTATATTTCTGTTTTCTTCTTCAATATTTTTTAAGCTTCATGAACTTTTCTATCCTCGCTCTGATGCAACTCATCTCGTCTCATTCTTTCCTCGATTCCTTTATTTCGAGATATACTTGCTTTATTCGTAATTTTGGGCTTTTGCTCATGACTTGAAGAAATTTTATCTTTCTCTTTCATTAATATGGTCTTCAATCCGAACAAACTACCCTCATCTTCAACCTTTATCGCTTTACTTTTTTTAGGCAATAATGCTGATTAAGTAAGCCATCCGTAACTCATTGACTTGACTATTATAAAATTATAAAAATCTAAATGTAAAAATAGAGTAAAAACAATAGATCATTGCTTGCTCTTGCAGGTGAATCATCTATACAAATAAATAGTAAAAACAAGTCTGCAGCAATTGTGTAGAAGAAAAACAAAGTTTCATAGTTTGCATTGTATCTTCCTTTATCCCAAAAATCGCAAATAGTTTCTAAGCAATAATTTGATGTAAAGGATACAATAAAAAAACTTGGCTTATACAGATTAAGAAAAATGCAGGCTTTAGTTCGTGGTTTTTTGGTTCGGAGAAAAGTTTATCCCAAGTAGCTGAAAGATTATCTAATAGCTCAATCGGCTCTTGAATTAATTATAGCGAACGTGGTTTATAAGTAAGCAAGCGCTTTGGTGGTTTAAGCTGTCACTTTAGGCAAATATGATCAGTAATCCCTGGGTTAAGATCGTTATTTAGAGGAAAATCTTTACAATTTAGTAATACGTAGAGTTATCTCAAATTAGTTCGAACCTATCGCAAAAGAAGCAATATATTAAACTGTTATTTTTGCAAGTAGACCACAAATAACCTATGGTCTGAATTTAAGGGACCCAATGGAACTCATTCTTTACCTTAAAATACAACAGATTATTAGTTAGGAAGCTCAATAAATAGCTGAACAATGTCTTAGAGAGGAGGCTCTAGAAAGAAGAGAACTGCAGGTAATTGACAGTTTGATTGGTGACATGAAACTGTTGAAGGATTTGTATAGCGAGATAGTTGATGAATGCTTGCTATAGTCAGTGTAGCAGTATGTGGTGGAGAATATGGTGGAAAAGATATTAAATTAGGTAGTAGTAGTTGTAGCTGAAGTAGAATATAGTGCAGCTTTAGCTAGTTAATAGGACAAATATATAAATAGTTTAGCTATCTAAGCGGAAGAGTGGCTGCTGCAATAATCAATAACTCAGCTGATGCTGGAGTATTGTATTTAAGGCAAAAGAAAACCATGAAAATTTGTGTTATTACCGGTTTGTTAATGATAATGAACATTTCATAATTATTATATTCAAATGAAAAAAAGTGATAAGAGCAATGCAAATAATCAAGACTCGAAAATAAATGAATTGATGTCAAGTATATAGAGTAAGTTGTAGCTGTTAGCAAAAGATTAATTTGAATCTGATCTTCAAGTAAATCCTAGTCGTCCTTCATCACTTAATTACGAAATGTTATCGCCCAATAAATCTGCTGGCTTATAGTTTTAGCAATCAAGCATCAAATCGCAAATTGGTTCGCCCATACTTTCACGGATATCATAGATCGAAGAGAAATATTTGTCGAAGCTAACTGTCTTGAATCAAAAGACTACCATACTTTAGAATTAAAATAACTAGCTAAGAGCAATTAATAGAAAATTGCAGAAGTAGCTCGATTAATAGCGGCAAAAATTGAAGCTTATTTAGATTTAGCAGGACAGGATGCTAGATAGGAAAGTTTAGTAAATGAAGGAAAGTCTGTTAAATCGGATGAAGGACTAAGTTGAAACAGAAGTTTAGGGCTATATCACTTAACTTTCATAAATGCGATAGTAAATTGGCAAAGAACGTTTGTAGAGGAAAAAGCTATAAAAAGAAATATAGTTAGTGAGGTTCGAGCGTAACCATTTTTAATAGATGTATATGGATATCATGAGTAAATTCAAGCAACTCATGCAATCTGAAGTCAACTCTTATGAAAAACAGCTCAACTTGAGACAAGAAAAAATCATAGAGAGCAATCTGGTAAGCTAGGAGAGGCTGCTGTATAACCAGAAGTATAAAGATGAATCAAAAAAGAAGGAGAAAGTTAAGAGAAAGAAAACAACTTAGATTCCTCGAGACAAGTTGATACCATATTTAGCTAAAGGAATAGACTAGTTAAAGTAAAAACTTAATTTAAAATGATATTTTAGAATTTTGTTGTTTGCTAAAGTAAAAATCGTGATATAAAAGCACAGCAATCGTGAAAACTAACTATGATGGAGGCTGTTGATTTGAATCAGTCATTTGGTTTAAAACAAACAAAATGAGATATTTTATGAGGTTATGTCTGATATATGAATATAGATAGATAGAAAAGAATATTAGATCGCAAAATCAATCTAATAGCTTAAAATTAAAGCATGAAGATGAGGATTATGTATTCGGATAACTTATCCTTATAATCACTCTTTTTATATTAGATATATATAATCAAAGAAATTTTTAAGCCAAATGCTCTCCTTATATTATCCGTCTTTAGATTTTTAATAAAATAATTATTAAATATCAGATAATCCTCAGACCTGTCGACAGATGGGTTGGATTTAGTTTCCTCCCTTACTCAAATTTATCATATCTGGGCTTGTTGTCAGGATTATATAATAAGTAGCTTTTCTTCTCCGCTTTCACAGATGCAGGACCGGATGGACTTATTATTTCGTTTATAGGATTGCTCAGAGATAGTTTACTTGCGATATTTGCTCTTTAGATATTTAGAGATACTTTGTTATCGAACAGATTCTTGAGCTTATCCAGCTAATCATCAATCACTGAACTTATTTTGGTGTTCTAGGACTATTTTTTAAATGTATTTCTACTTGGACTTATTGCATTTTCCGAGTATAGTTTCTCTCTTTTTTGGGGGGACTATGTTAGAAGGTGAGGAGCTATCGATCTTTCTCGTTGAATTAATGTCTGTTAGAGTGCATATTTTTAGGGCAGAATTATCTTGAGCAACCTGTTACTTTGATTATCGTAGTGTTTTTTTCCTGAGTCATAATAGAATTGGGTATCGCCTACTTGAGGGAATAGCAGTCTGGAATGATAGTTTAAGGCAGAGGGTAAGCTAGTTGGAGGGCTGGATTACGTTATTTTTACTTGTTGATTTTTAGAGATTGAGAACGAAGTTATCTCAAAGACTTGGATTTTTATTTCATTGCCAAGTACTTACTATATTAATGGTATTGGATTAAAATAAATAAGATTCAAATATAGATCTTGATAGCCAAAACACAGAAGAATCTGGATGATTATTTGGAATAATTTTTCTTTGTTAGAGTAGGATAATTGATGATATCAATAGATCTATGCACTATCACGATATTTATTTTTAGATCATCTAGACCACCTTTATAATTTTTTCATTTTTCAAGTGTCCAATTATCGGGAACTGGAATATCAACTTATTATTTTAAGCGTATTGTAATGTTTTTTGCAAGTTCTTGAAGTTTTCTCCGATGGGTTGCCTGTTTGTAAATACCTGTAAATTTTTAAGTAAAGTGTTGCATTTCAACATTCGACCCGTTGCATTATTTAGAACAATCCTCTGTACCATTATATTGATCTTTTAAGTTTTATTGATGTTGATTTTTTCTTACATCTTCTATAAAATGTTATCAAGACTTTATTTGCTATTTAACTTCAAACATATGTCTTTTGATATTTGGGGGTGAGTTGGTATTAGCCAGTTAGCAATTTCAACAAGTTTATTAGAGGCTTCTTAAAGTTTATTTCTATCAGCCTGCTATATTGATTAATTGAATTTCAGATAGTTTTTTTAAGTAATAAGCTATCTAATAGTGCTGATTTGTAGTGATATAGCTTACTTTTTCCTTCCTGTTTCTTTCAAAAATTTAATTTTGGCATGGATAGCGGCTTCAATAATATATATCCATTATTATTGACTGATGTATTATTACTTTATTTGTTCCATATCCAAAGTTAACTTGATTTATTGAATTATCGAATGATAATAGTTCAGTAAACGTTATTTCTTCTAGTTGTTTTTCATTTATTAAATTTCAACTAGGTTTACTTTGTCCAAAAATACTTTGAATATTTATTCTTTTGAGATCTCTTCAAAAATTATCTAGATACTGCTCTTCAAAGTTATAACTGAACTGATTCTTTGTCTGAATTACTCAGAATCGACTACAGTGCTAGAGTAAAATGATTACATTTAATAAAGGATTCTTGTCAGCTAGTCCTATCTCTTTTCTATTTCCTCGCACTCATCTCTATCTTATGAACAATTTTTTGCACATTTGAACAATAATAGTCCGAAATTCCTCAGCATGTTGAAAAATTTTTCACTATCATAAGGCAGGTAATAATCTTATATTACAAATTTTTTCTTTTGAAGGAAGTAATACAAAAAAACTAGCACTTTTTCAGATTGATTAACTGTTTCTGATTTGAGTGATTATTTATAGTTCTCTTATACTTTTCTTGATATCTCCTCAAATATTTTATTTGCATTTTTTATAATATTTTGGATTTATTCATAAAATACGTTTTTTTCTGTTTCAAGTAGCGTATTAAAAGTGTTCTAAGAGATAGGCAGTTTAAACTCTGTACTCTAAATAAATTTCCAAGTAGGATGCTCACAAATTTTATTCGGCTAAAGGCATATACTGCATTTTTAAATTTATCTTATCCAATCTTTCTTTTGGAAAGACCTTACATCTTTTTAGGGATAATTCATAAAACCTTTTTTTAATTTAACCAGAGGAGATAAGATATTATAGATACTCAATTGATCAATTTAAGTTAGTCCATAGATTCTTAGATTTTCTATTGTTTTTCGGTTGTCCTTCATTTGTTTATAAATTTACATCATTCTTTTCTCTACCTTTGGTTTATCTTTGACAAAAGTAATAAATAAGTAAATCAAGTTTGATAGTTTTTAACAGTTTTAACGCTATTTGAAATCCCATTTTAAACATTGCACGAGCAGTTTTATAAAATTTATCATCTCTACTCCATTCTTTTTTAACACATCATCTTCATTCTGCACAAAAATGAACCTGCAAGCCTTGGATTTTTAGATAATTTTTTACAGCATAATAGCACCTATCAGTTTCTTTTAAACTTAGTTCTAGAAAATGTTATTAAAGTCTACTACCAACTCATCATCATTAATAGTCCTAATGAAAGGATATTACTTTGGATTATTTCTATTTGAATTACTTTCAACATGCTCATATTTTCTAACTTATCCATCTTCTTTGACTATGAGCTTTGCATTTGAAAGTGCATAAGCCAAAGTAGTTTGTCCTCTTAAAGGTCCAGATTGAAGCAGTATATTTACTTTTTTATCTGCAACCGAGGCTATCATTTTATTTGTATAGTGTAAGTACTAATAATTTGTGGGGTTTCTAGGCAGCTCTATTTAATATATCTTATTGATTATAAATATCTTCATTTTTTACCGATATTTTTTGTCTTCCTGTTAGAAATTTATTTGATAAGTTTACTTTGAGGAAAGTATTTATTTTTTTACTGAATTAATGAGTATCACTAGCTTATCTTTAGGTATTATTAGACTTTATTCAACTTTGCATTTCTAAAACACCAGTTGATTAGCACCGCTCTGGCTATCAATCTAGTCCATATTAAATTTATAACTTTGTTTAGTTAAATACTAAATTTTTTTATAGACTCTTATAGACTCTTGTCCATTTCCTATTTATCTCTCATATAAGGCCCAGCTACGTAACAGATCAAAATTACTGTCTGCTTTCTTACTATACAATTTGGATACAACTGAATATTGCTTGAGCAACTTGCAGTGTTATATTACAAAATTAATATAGGCAGAATCTTAAGTGGATAATAGGATTTTAACAATCGTATTGATGTAATCTTTCTGTTTGTTTAATAGTTTTTCTGTGGCATCTTTGTTTTAATGAATTTCGAGGCATATTTGCTATTTTATGCAAAAATCAAGCCCTTAGAGTAATGACTTCAAAGCAGTTTGAACAGACTTTCCAAATCTTGACTAGAACTATTCAATAGCTGCAACTAATTTTATCCGACTACAAATAGAATACACTTTGGCTGAGTCCATCTCAGACAATTCCTACTAGTATAAACAAAGCAGCTTAACCATTGTATTTACTTCTTACATTTTGATATTTTGGATAGTGATCTCAGAGGAGTAGAGTTGATTAATAAAACTGGTCTTTAAGGTTGGAAGAGAATCTATAAATTCACCACCGAAATTTATACTTTAATAGGCTGACATACGACAAGTGTTTGCTATTTCGTTGTTCTATAGATACTTGTTTAGATTTTCTAAAATCATGGACTCGTTGAGTGACTTCTTGATAATAAATTGTATTTGAGCTAGGATATTCACCTGTTAGAAAGATGAGACCATCAAATAGGAGATAATATCCATTTGTTTATCGAGTTTGCTATTCAAATACTTATTGTACTCAATGAATTTACCTTGTCTGCCCTATTTTTCTGTTAACCAATTGCTATACATCTATATTGAAGAACAAATTTTATACAGTTCTTAAAGTTTTTGAAAGCGTTACAACAATGTAATTTTATTGTGTCTATAGATGGGCATTATGTTCTTTATATCATTATAGAAGTCATTTTTTTTCGCGAAGTATTATAGTTATTAGAAAGTGTTTGAGAAGTTCAGATTATTATTGCAAATGTTCAGACAGATCTCCTGAATATTAGACTTTATAGTTTTATTTATAGGCTTGATGAGGCTGAACCTACTGTATATGATTTATTTTAGAAATTATTTCTATTTATCTTTTAGGTTGTAAAATTGCTGCACATAAGGGTAACAGATTGATTCTTTACTCGATGATAAGTCGAAAAACTACCATTACCTAGAGTTGAATGTTTTGATGATTCGGCATTCAGATGGAGTTTTATCAACTTAAGCTAATGGAAAATATTAGAATCTTTTTGTCTTAATAAGGGTCATAAGTATCTTTTTACAAACAGGATATTTTTAGATAAAATTATTCTCCTAAGTCTATTTTTAGATAAAAGGATTCTCCTTAGTCTATTTTTAGATAAAAGTATTCTCCTTAGTCTATTTTTAGATATATAGACTTTTATCCTAGAAATTTTGAATAATGATTTGTAGTTGCTCCAAAATCTCACTCTATTCATATTGCCGAGTCGTAGATGTGATACACAGAGATATAGATTTCATAAAATTTTTCTGTTAAGCTTCAGAAATCGACTAAAAGTCAAACAGTCTGACGAATTCACATAGAGTATCTCTCAGTCCATTACTAGAGATATCATTGAAAGCATGTTCAGTAATAACTAGAACAAATTTAACCTTTTTCATTTTGAGTAAAAAAGTAGCCAGAATATAGTTTACAAGAATGATTTCTTGTGGATTCCTTCTTTAGCCGAAACCTCCAAAGTCTAAAAAATTGATTTAAATATTGTTTATTTTGATATTTCTCATGTTGGCCATGGTCGTCACTGAAGCGAATCCATGTCCTATCTTAGCTATTTTTAGGGCTTCTTATGGGTTATTCTGAGTATTCTGAGTAGCAGCGTCCCTAGGAACATAGAATATGTTGGTGCCTACTTTTTTGCCAATCATGGATTAGCGATGGAATATCCAATTGAGTAAGGCTGATTTTCCAGCCCTCGAGAGTCCCATAAGTACAATAGAATGCTCTTTGATTTATTTGCTATTGAGTTAAGCTTAATTTAATGTACTGAACAGACGTTGATGTTTGATTGTTTATTGTTTGTTGTTTTAGCTCATAATTTATACTTGATAAATGATAATAATATAAGACTTATTATATTTTTTATAAATATTAAACTATCAATAAATTTAACAAATGCAAGTACGATTTTTCTAATATAATTAGAGCTGAACTAAACAGCTTAAAAAATAATGAATTGAAGGACATCTTAGCTCATTTTTCGATTAGCATAAAACTTAATAAAATCAGTTTGAAATTAGGCCGATCTCCCGGCGGATGTCCGAACGCAACTGTTATAACTTGAACGAAATATTTTTCATTCTTAGATCCTTTTATTTCTACAGAATCTTCGACTATGGAGATACCGGCTTTATGGAGCTTGTGTATGCTTTCTTATACTATGCAGATTCCATGCTCATGCTGTTCTAGTTCATGTTTGATAAGATAGAGTAGTTCTGTTTCATCCTTATGCGAGAAAGAATGTTGTTTATCATCTCATCACGTGGTGATCCCAATTGTTTGGAGGGAAGATAAGTTGTGCCAGTAGAGCAAGGTGAAACTGCTGATTACTTTATGAAGGAACTGGAGTTATTGTGGTCATCAATGAGCATTACGTTATTGGTTTTGCTGGGATGAGCCTTGGAGAGTTCGAGCTGTTCTAATCTTTGCTTATAATAGTTGAGTTCTACATCTTTTTCCTTGAGTCTGAGATGGAAGTTCTCAATTTTTTTAGCAAGTTAGCGTTAAGTACAACTTGATGTATTTAGTTTGCCATCTATTTATTTTAATCTGAGGTAGTATTCCTAAACATTTTGCTGCAATTTTTTGTTCTCTTCCAATAATTTTTCATTTTGCTAGAGATAAGGGGCTTGGAGATTAGCCATTTCTTTTTAGTATTGCTATTTGATGCTTTATAGAATGTAATCAGCATCGTTTCGTAGCTAATTACGTATCTGCTCTTCTATTTCATCTCTCATTTTATCAAACTCAGCCTTGTACTATTTTTCAAGTTCTTCTCTCTCACGTTGTAGTCGCGTTTCCATCTAGTTTCGTATATTGATCTCCTTCTCATGTATTAGCAAGCTCTAGGTGGCTACTCTTTGTTCCAAATCAAAGATGTACTCGCTATTCTGGTCGATGGTACGATTAAGCAACCGTATTTCTTCCTGTAACTGTCTGATAATTGAATCTGTTTAATATTGTTGGCTGAGTTGCTATTTGAGTTCGTTGTTTTCGTTTTCGATGAGTTATAGTTGTTTGTTGAGTTTGCTATTGAGTTCTGAAAGCTCTACGATTTGTAGATCTAACTGATCGTTGTTTTGCTTCTATTATTAATTTTGATGAACCAGCAACTCGTATTTATTTTTATAGCTTCCCAGTTCCTATTACAGCATATGAACAGTCTATTCATACTGCTTTTTAATTTAAACTTTCTAATCGTTGCATCTCTCTATCATATGCTCCCACTCTTCTCTCTGGCTCATGGTGTACCTTACTAACCACTTTTTAAACGTTATCAGTAAGTCGATAATTTAAAATTTTGATATCTGCAGCGCTGATAACTAAAACTCGATTTATTTGCATTTCTGTCCTACTAAGATGCGAAACTAGCTGTTCTAATCGATGGTTCGATTGAGTACTGGTGATTCGTTTAGACTACTTTCCATAAGCATCTGTTCTTTTATCTGCAAAGTATTGCTTTAAAGATTAATCCAACGATTCTATTGAGAGAGATTTTGGATGAAAGGTAATCCCTAGTTATTTTCATCATGCAGTTCCGTCATCCCATTTATTAAGACTTCAATCGCCTCCAGTTAATCATCTTAGATCTCGAAGGGTTCTTAAGTGTAGTCTGGTTGTATGTTAGATATTTAGCTGATGGATTTGGGTTGGGGGAAATGATGTAGAGGAGAGGGGTGTGTGATGAGATGTAAGAGTAGTTCTGTATCTGTCATGAATAATTGGGTTATAAAGTAATACTAATTAAATTCAGCTGCAGTGGGTGGAGATGAGGTAAAGGGTGAGATTATATGAATGTATGTTATTTTATAGATGATTTAAGATGTTGTTGTCTTTATATTGATTATTTGATAATACTGTGTGTATTTATTGATTTCTGATATTTCAAACATGATTATTGATTAATTAATCATAATACCTATCTTTGAAATCGTGTTATACACAAAAAATACAAATTTCATTAGTTAATTTGGACTTGATTCATCTTATGAAGCTCGAAATTTAGTTTGTTAATGATTATACATTTTCCTACTAAGACTTGAGAAAGAAGATGGAATGGGCTAGTCAAAACACGATCGAGTTATTGATCTAACTTGGATGGAGCCCAATAAATCAATACTATTTGAACTGTATATTTATTTATTAATTAATATCTTATTTATCCTATTTATATTATGAATAAATATAATCAAAAATACTTTAATATTCTATCTTAGCAACTGATTCGAGATCATTAGTGTTGCATAGATATATGGGGTGGGAATAAAATGTTTTGTTTGTTATCATCAAGAGTATATAATTAACATCTTATCTTCTGTACACTTTATTATATTCCATCAGGTATTACAAATGCACAAAGTGACTCCTCTTGATATCCAACCATCCGCCACTAACATCCTCAAAGCCACAGAATTAATCAACATAAATCACCCTATTGATGATATGAAAGTCTGCAAAATTTGTCTTGAATAATAACTTACCATCATGGATATTCCCATCAACATGATCAAGAATGAGATGAATGAAATGAAGTTAATAGTTCCATGTTAGTGCAGTGGGTCGATGGGTTATGTCCATCATAAGTGCATCCGCATGTGGATATAAAAGCAGTTGTTGAGTATGGGTAAAAAGGAAGTGTACTGTTAGATATGTAAAGCACAGCTATATTTCAATATAAAGAAACAGAGGTTTTGTTAATGTGCTTTTCATAATGTATCATTGATATCTGGCTGCAATATCCTAAGTGCAACTGTAGAAATATTTCTACTTACTATGTCTATCTTATTCATGTAGTATTCTAACAAACTTACAGAGTCGAAAATGCTGAGATATTTACTTATTGTAATAATCTTCATTTTGATTCTGGCTTTGATCATTACCTCTTTATGTATAATCAGTTAGGCTTTTATCAAAAGGAAATTGGAGATTACGAGGATATTTTCAATTTAATAGAGTGAGATGCTAGGTTTAAAAGAAATTAAGACTATCAATAGTAATTAACCAATAACAAAGAATCATATATCTCAAAGACAATTCCAAAGAACGCATTACAAAAATAGAATCTCAAATTGCCAACTCTCTATAAATCCACCAATAACATCTCCTCATCAACTAACAGAGATAACTCTAACAAGATCTCTCCAAATTATTTGATAGAAATGATTTTATCTGTAATGTAAATCTTATCCATATTTTAATTCTATAGAATAGTTATGTAATCATCATAGAAATCGAAAAGTAGGAAGCCTATCTTCGCAAACAAATAAAATAATAAGGACTGCAAACTTGATAAACTATGCCAAACTACATCTTCATACTTAAAGTAATCTGTTTCCTTAACGAAAACTCACCCTCATCTATTTGAGTCGACGATGATACAATCTAATTGGCAAATACCATTAAATCGTTCAAACTCAGTTGCTAAAATAACTATCCCTATGAACGTAAGAACCTATAGTCCTCCAAGAATAATACAGCAACAAAATACTCACGTAGTGTTAAACAAAAATTTAGCACCACAAGTACAAGCAATGCCAATCTATAGTCAAGCCCCATTTATTCAACAATCGATAGTTCCAACTCCATTCTCTCAAACATAGCCACAGTTTTACAAAAGTCAAGGCCCATCTAAAGTTACTTTCAACTGCTCTACTCCAAAATTTTAAACTAAGAGCATCACCGAGAAAATGATAAGAAGTAACGAACTAAAACCTACGGTTGTGGCAGTTGAGAGGGTGATGAAATAACTCGGTTAGAATACATTATCAGCAGAGTGTAAAGTAAAGGCATATTAAAATACAAGTTTAGTTCATAATTTAGTAGAACCTGACAGACCCGATAGATTACAAGTTTTTAATCAGATTCATAGAAAAAATGTCCCATATGTTTAAAAAATCCACAAATTATAAGAAATCAATGGGCTTTTAAGCAGAAATTACGATGTTCTTCTTGACGAAGTAAAAGCTTTAAAACAAGAGCAATACACTTATGAAGATGTTATCGATGAAAATAAATTTATCAGAAAAGCAGCCAACCTGTTTGAAAACTTATTGAATGTATAAATGCACAAAGCGCTCAACGAAATAGAGTATGTTCATAAAGTTGAGAAGAGATGTGCTTCTAACTATCTGAAACAGTATTGTAACTACTTCTTTAGATGATATGTTTTGTTTTGCTATTTAATTTTGATATTTAGGACAGTTTAAGATCCATTTATCAAGTAAAAGTTATTATCTTACCGATTAAAGTATATTATTTCATTTATAATGCCATTTAAAAAGCCATAAAAAATCATATCTCAGCCAAAGCACAGGAAGTTCATAATGTCCAAAATCTCCTCTTTTAATTTTTTGTCACTACCGTTGATATCACTAGTCTTTAAGTGAATTGAAGCCTTGCCGTTGACGTAGCATGTAACTTTGAGCATAAAGATAGTTTGAGAGGTGGGATATCTGAACATAATTCCATATGAAAAAGCATTTGGATCGATTTCACCAATCTATATAAATAAAAAATTACTTCTATAAATGGCATGATTAACTTTAAATCCTAATGGCTTCTGATGTTTTTGAAATCTAATGTTTTGGGCATTATATATGTTTCAGTGCCCATATGATTCCATCCACTTGTAAATTGTTCTTCATAGATAAACTCAGGTTTGATCAACTGAACAAATGGCAGCACTGCTTTAAACACAACTTTTTTCTTATTAATTGAATCTGTTTTATAAGAAATCATTATACTGAATCCTCCGTTTTCTAAACAGCTCTTTGATAAGTCTACTTCAAACAAAAAACTAGTGCTACTTCTAAACTCATCATGCATAATTTTATTTGGCCTCATTTGCAGTTAACTTTATTGAGCCTGTGGTCCAAAAACTACGACAAAAACATCATAAAGACCTACTGCACACTTATTTGCAACACGAACTTAACATAAAATCGGGTAGCGATCGTTGCCTGTCATTGTAAATTTACCAGTGACATAAAACTCAAAGCTTTAAAATATGACTGAACTTTTTTGTGTTAAAGATTTTCTCAGATATTTGTTTGTTGTATCAAGAGTGCTTGGTAAGTATTGTTTTGCACCTTCTGGTGGGACAAACGGCTGTTAAAATTGCTGTGAACGATTTCTTGACATATTTATGGGAAATTAATTGGTCGTGAGGTCAAGCTGTAAAGGAGAGCAAAATTAATCTAAGTTATATAATATTTGTTCTTATCTTTTCTCCTCTTTGAGCTATTTGATTGCATTTCTAACAGGCGCAAGAAGTTCCTCTTCTTGTAATTTATTTAATTCATTCAATTAATTTTGATTGTTTATTTAATATTCATATCGACTGAAACCTCCTTCGCTTTTTTGTCTGCTACTGGCTTGTGACTATTATTTGTAATAGTTGATTATTTTGGGAACAAATTTTTGTTACTTCTCTTGATTCATTTAGGTAATTGCATTTCTGATGATTTATTCCAAACTCTATACTTTTTAGTTTATTTTAAGAAACAGCAAATCTTTATCATTTCCTTCTTTTTCTACCTTTTGTTTTAGTTATAGTAATTTCTTTTCTTTTTCTTATTTTTAGCGTTCTTTCATTTCTTTCTTTTATTTCTTTGTTTCTGCTAAGATCTTTAACCTTGATTCTTTATTTGAGTATTCCTGTTTTAAGTTTCTGATTTAATTTATTATTTTTTCGTGGTCAGTATTTGTAGATTTAAGATTATCCATAAGATCATAAAAATTCTTTTTCATATCATCGTAATTGTTGATAAGTTTAGCCATTTTTTATGATTAATGTGATACTTAAAATAGATTAGCTCTCTCTTCTCTAATAGGTTCAAGTTTGGGAGCATTCCTCGTTTTCTTATCTTTGTTCTGTTTCTCTTAAGTTTAGAAAAACTACTGAGCTTCTTTCTGCATTTGTATTTGTTGATATTTTTGTACTTTTCTGTTGATTTCTTCTTCTGGAATTTCAAAAAAATCAAAATTTTAATCATCTTGAACAAATCCATTAAGAAACTGATTATTTTTATTGCCTCCGTAATCTCTTTGCTCGTTTTCAATTTTATTTAAAGGAACAGATGTTTTCTTTTTGAATCCTGCTCCTTGATTAAAAATATTTTAAATCTAGTTATTTTTATTTCCATTAGGATCTTGTATTTTATATTGGTTGTTTCTGAAATTGTAAGGCCCGTTAATTTATTTAAATGTTTCCTCCTTTTAACGTTTGTATGCTTTTAACTAATTTCGATAGTAGTTAAACTCTTCTTTTTTATTAAACTTTTACTATACTTTATAGACATTCTGTTGTTCTAGATTTTTGTAAAACATGTCTAGATTATTTTTCTTTACTTATGCCATCATTTGCTGTAATTTTTAATATCGAGCATTTTTCTTAAAGCTGCTGTTAGAAGAAGGTGGAGGTTGCTCATAGCGGAAAGATTGATTTTTATCGTCTCCCAGATACGAAATCTAGCTTAAATTCCTCGAATTTTAAAAATCAGCTGATTAGCTTTTCCCTCTCGATTGAGCGGAGACCATTTTTTCCAAAGGTTTCGGTTATTCTTTAAAAAATGAAGAATTGAATGATTTTTGATGTTGATTTTAATCGACGGGATCAAACTGGTCAAAGCCGAAGCTTTCATCATGTATTTTTTTCATGACCTATTCAAGGTTATTATCGTTGGCACGTGGTTCTTGTTCGAAAAAGTCAAAATCGAAAGACATGTCGATAAATTAATATCACTATGATATAAATACAAGATTTAAATATGTTAAAAACTATCACTCAGCTCACAGATAACATCTTCATTCATCATTCTAGTGATCAGTACTATCTCAATATTATCTACACTAAAAAACCTAAATTCAGGATTGCTTCAGAGGAAAAAATTGCCTATTTTAGTGTACTACAATCTTTGCAGAGTTCTTATATGTAAAAAAATACAACTATTGACTATTACTACTTAATTGTAGTTGATGTCACTATGAGTTGGGCAGTTTATTGTATCAAAAGTTTATAATCTTAGTAACCTATTCTAATTTATAAGGGCAAGTTCATCTCAGAAAAGCATGAGTTAAAAAAACTAGTAGGTATTCATGAAATGGATCAAAAGTTAGTATTAGTTTTTGACAAATTCATTCTTTACTATATTTACTTGCCAAAAGATTTGAAGAAGAAGAGTAATCAACCTTTAATAAATAAAGAATTTATTCCATACGGCTCAGAACCTTAGTTTCTACATTAACCTTTTTCGATCAACAAGGGCTTTCTACCACAATAATAGTAGTTAGATTTATCTTTCTCATATTACCAGAACATAAGTTAAGATAAAGGAGTAATATTGCTGGCAGTCTAGTCCAAGGCTAATAATCTCAATTCCATTTATTCCGTCGAATATGATAGGAAAAAATGCTATCTAATGAGTGGAAAAAGCATTTTCTTTAACATTCAAAGCAAAATATTAAGCATTTTGTCTACTAGCAAGCCAGATACATTTATAATTTAGACTGAAGCTAAATTACTCCTGTGGAATATCAGTTTGGATAAAGGATAGTCTAATTATCAAACTTATGACTATAAACTGTCTCTTTTGAATAAATACTTGTCTAAGAATGGAATTACCTACATAGCTTTGTAGTAGAATAAACCAATTCTGTTAACTTTATCAAACAAATAAAATGACTTAATAAAATCGAGTACATCTCTCACAATATCAGGCTAACTAAACTGCTAGCAAATATACGCTTCCTAAAAACATGATAATTTCTATATTCTGACATAAAAAGGATAGTTTTATTGCATAGGAAAGGAAAGTGCTATCAAAGTTATCTAAAATTCATACACATCAATTGTTAATTCTTATTTAAACATTTCAGATACTTATAATTTTTTGATTGTTGAAAAGAAGATAGGAAATCGAACCAATAAAATACTATTGGGTAATCACTTATTTGCTTACTCAGCACAGCATTTTTCACATGGTATGTTGTTGAGTGCTTCCAACCTCATCTCTGTAAATGGAGATGCAGAAACATGTAATGTCTATCTAAAAAGTCCATTGATAGGGCTATTGAAGCTCAATATTAACAAAATGAAAAATAATTCTGCAAAGTAAAAGAATAAAAAAGTGTTAAAAGATTAAACTTAAGCATTTTAGCTATCCATAGATAAAAACATGAAACTAAACAACGATTAGACTTACTTTATAAATGATAGTTATCAAATAACATAATAGTAAGTCATAGAAATCGGTAAAAAATCAACAAAAGTAACGAAGTTGTTTGAAAATGCTATTGGCTTCATTGAAAAAGCATTAGTATTGTCCAACTAACTCATAGTACTCACTATCTCAGAACAGATACACGTATTTGACAACAAGTTGATGAGGAAATACATTTATTGCTTCAACACTCAGATCAAAAATATATATCCTCTCAATAATATAAATCTTATCGCAGTGTAGCTTTACTAACCAACAGAAAAAACCAATTCGCTCCATGTTCTTGTTTTGTA
>Ga0194117_10002428_pt1 | contig 19870 bp, 6 predicted proteins | sample TA2MahsurfametaG_FD_160579 | JGI IMG/M metagenome (GOLD analysis project Ga0194117, IMG submission 160579) | Freshwater microbial communities from Lake Tanganyika, Tanzania - TA2015009 Mahale N1 surface | ecosystem: Environmental > Aquatic > Freshwater > Lake | place: Tanzania: Lake Tanganyika...
GGGGTTCAAAAAAAGGCAGATTTATTATTTTTAAAGTGTAACATATCATCATGGGGAATTATTCGGAAATTTGTGTAATGTTTGATGAATTACGCTTTGAATTTCTTTCCAATCCACTATCAGAATCTCATGCTTCTACAACCGGAACCTCACATATTATTGGCACCAATGACTCTACTAATCAATTCAATAGTAGTCCTAGTCTTCCATTAACTACTGGAAATGAGTTGAAAAATGTGAAATAGCCCTCTAAAATATTATAGTCTAGTCCTCCAGATAACCCATAGAACATCAAAGTGTATCCTCTTCCTTCTACAACTTCTATGATGGTTTAATCTTCAGCCAAGAGTGGAATAAGCTTTATTAACAACAAAATAACAGGAACTATCTGATTTCTGGATCAAAGTTTATTTTCTCTATTAATTCCATCAATATAAAAAGGAGGATAAGATAGTCCCGCAAATAACCCCATTTATTATTTTTCTCATTGTATTTTGTTCAATATATCTGAGAGCATAATTAAATTCATAAGACTTTAGTGTAATGTAATGTTATCTCCTTTAAGACAATTAAGTATTGGTATTAAATGATTGATCTTATATTGATTAACCAAACCTATACCTGCCCTCAAATGCTACCAATTATATCCGAACAACACCTGATTGACAGAGAAACAATCATCCAAATTTCAACCCTCAACCATGCCACGATTTTCGAGTCTCAAGATTCCACCCTCATCATTGATTTTAGTCCTGAACAAAAAATGCATTAATAGACTACTATCATAATATCTGAAATGCAAACTCAGGTCAACAACAATTAAAAAGAAAATATGGTTGGAACAAAATTAAAAGGAAGGATTGCAAGCTATGAGATATCCAAACCCATATCACAAGACCTCGAAGGAGTTGTATCGACGTCGAAGAGCTGGACACAGTAAGTTTAAAACTCTCTATGATCGTACTTTGATCTATTCAATTTATTTTATTTCTTTCGTTCTGTAGCCTACTCACAAAAAAATGATGGCTTCAAGGTCAGATTTTTGCGAAAAAATGCCGCGCAGTGGTGTTGAAAAAATTAGTCAGGAACACTCATTTAAGAGAATAGCGAAGTCCATTTAAACATACTATGGTAAAATAGGCAAACAACAAAAAAATATTGTTTTATTCTTTTATTTGTACTTATGTTATAACTCTATAAACATACTTTTGATCAACAGATGTAGAACAAACGGATTCTTTTGTAAAGGTTAACATAAATGCGCAATCAAATACAATCCTTAACAATGAGTGCACAAATACATTCAGCTTAGATCCGTCGAATTGCTGAAAATATACTTTCTATCATCAATAACATCAAACAATACAGATAGGACTTACTTTCGTCCATCTACAACATAGAGAAAGATAATACACTATAGAGCATTTTTGAATTTAATGCTTAAAATAGACTTCTCCCTGAAAAAATAACAATGTACATCTGGCAAGTGCTCAACTTTGTATGCATACATATATAGTCATTTCCAAATGAACTACTATAGCTTGTATGTCTTCTGCTTTCCTTTGAACTCAAATATCAATAAGTTCAATCTGTAAACTCTCTCAAAAATGGCCTCATATTTTACCACAATCTGCTAGCTAAGCTAATCAAACATAAGGCACAATTTTAACAAAATGAATCATAGCTTATCAGACTTTTTGACTTGATCATTATGACACATTTCGAAAACACTTAGTAAAAAACCAAAAGTTTCACTCAAATATTTCAAGTAATCAAAAGTTAAGCAACTATTGTTGCTGAGATGTAGTGGATAGGCTATATATTCATGCAATTCTTCAACCAAACTACCTTTTCTTCTAAATCATAGTCTTTAATAAAAAAAATAATCGATGGCAATGATAACTCTAGAATAGTATATTACATTTTACATATGATAGGAAACTACTTCCAGTAAATGGTAGATAAGAGAATAACTACTGAGCTAATCTCTGATTTTGAATGTAGTATCAAAGATATAAAGTAAATGTATAACATGCAAACAAAATGTTTAGTGCAGCTCAAGATTTCTCGATTTGAACTTAAATACATATTGGAATTACTCAAACAAAATATAGTACATTACAAAAATATCATAAGAGATTATCTAAGCTCGAGACTTGAATAGAGCATGTAGAAAGAGAATATGACTCTAATAGAAGAGAGATGGTTGAAAAACACCTAGGTTCTAACTTAAATCTTCCACATTCTTAACAATGTGCTTTTTATCGGTGGATACAACAATAAATTGCAAGATCTAGTTATTGAGTCACTTCTAGAACAAGATTAACTTCTACTCTCTTACTTATAAATTTCCTATTTGCTTTACAGAAACATAGAGTCTACCAGATACAAGTCCAAAGTTTAGTTGCTTGTAGAAATGGAAAAAGAAGCAAAGAAAAAATTATACCTGTGTGCGTAACTTGAAATCACTAAATAGAAAACAGAAAATATAGATATAAAGTTGTTATTTCTGTAGAAAGTTTTAGCTCCAGGACAACTAGTCTCAGTATTGAGATTGCTCACAAATCTAGTACATATCAACCATCGCTCGCAGATTCCCTTTGAAAAATAACCTAAATACTTACATATGATCTTATCTCTTACACATGACAGTGTATCTCAGGCGACAATGAAAGAATGGGCAATCATGTTCATCCGTAATGTAAGTTAATGGAGTTCTATACTTCGCGAGTAGATTGGAAAAATCAATATGCAAATGAAGGTCTAATGATTACTATTTATAACTTAACTTCACTTGTATTTGAATCATTATATAACTTACAATGGCAGAAGAGGAAGTATTATACGGATTGGGAACCCAGAAAGAACTCGCTAAAAAAATGTTGGCCAAGCCTGTAGCCAAAAGCCATGATCTTAGTGCAGAAATGCTCACTGAACTATCTGATTCCATCATCAATGGTATCTAAGGTTATGCAACTTTTCCTAATATGGCCGAACTTGCCAGCAAAAGTATAAAATAAGTTTTAGACAAAAGATACGGACCTGCGTGGCATGTAGTGATTGGAGAAGGTTACGCTTATGATATTAGTGTGCAATCAGGAGCTTATCTATTGATGTACTATAACGGAAATCTGGGATGTCTAGTTTTCAAAACTTGATGAAAGTTTATCTTTATTATTTGTTGACTTAAACAAAACACAAATAGATCAAAAAAATTATTTGTATTTAAAGCTTATAATGGGAAATAATTCAAATCCAATTATAGGTCTCAAACCACGATACGAACAGTTAGGAATCAATTAAAACGAATTACTATCAATTTTACTTAGAGTCAAAGACAACGAAACACAGGAGAAACTATTTGTTAAGCAGATTAATATCGCGAGTGATATTTAGTGCCTTAAACTTACGAAAGAATTCAAACAAAGGAAAGTGATAAGTGACAAAAAGATAGCAAAATACATTGTAAAAGTACGAGATTTCTAAGTTAAAGAAACGAGTTAGATCTGTGGCAAATGCTTTAAACTACTTCTTTATATATAGTACTTGCCAAATAGTCTAAAAACAATTTTCCAATAACGAGCAAGAACCCAAAGATATTTTTAATAAAATTAACTGCTGAAACTGGTTAGGGCTGTTGTGAATGGATTAATCTTAATGCACGATAACAACATCAAAAATGTATATTTACAGAAAGAAGCAATACTAATCACATGTTAAAATACCTATAAACTACTAGACACACAGCTATGCAATCGAATTCATCCTTACTTTGAAATCATCAATGGAGTGTCTCCTAAGAGTGGCACATACCTCGCACCATAGCTACTCTCTGTAAGTATATTTTTAGTTAGGATATTAGAAAATAAAGTGGAGATTACAATAATAATCCCAAAGCGGATCTGTTTACTTTAGGTGTGTTGCTTCTATAACTTGCAACTTTAGAAAATTGTGATAGATTCTATGACTACTAGAGTAAAATTGTGGATGTAAATGGATTGAGACAGTTGACAAATAAATTAAAGTTTTCTCAGTAATTTAGATAATTATTACTTAGTCTTTTGCAAGAAGACTAGTAAGATAGAATAGGGCTACTTTCCCTTCGATAAAAAGTAACTATCCGTTTAAAAAGGTTTCAAATGAGACATAAACTTCGCCAAATAAAGAAAACTTCGCAAGATAATCTAGTTTAATGAGCCACGCTATTAAACACACATCCAGAACAGGTATCTCCAATAGAAAAAGAATAAACAGTGTCCAAAATACCACAGCAAAATCTATCAAACAAATTGATTAGAGATTTACTCAACCTCCGCGATATCGGAAGATAAGTGAGTATATCACGAATATTCAAAACAGATAAAATGCTTCAAATATGTCACAAGTGAGCAAAAGATCCTAAAAAAGTATGCAAACTGTCTATGCACCCATTGAAATACAAAAAAAGTTTACTCAACCTTTGGTTACAAATCGATTTTAAATTCAACAGCCATTATCATAGATTCCAAGAATAACTATATCAAATGCTCGACTACCTCCCTCAGTTGGAAGCACACCAAAGGCTCAGTCACTTAACAAAAACTTGCTCTATCGTAAAGAACAAATCGATACACCTGTTAATATGATAGTTCAACATCAATATTCTCCCTAAGTAACTACTCTTGAGAAATTATAAGAGATTCCAATTGTTCAAAATAATCATAAAGCATAATTAATTACAAAGCTATCCCAAAGAGAAACGCCTTCTATCAAAACAGATGTTTTTAAAAATAAGTCATATGGAAAGCTAGATTTTTTGAATGGGGCATTATACTAAGGAGAATTCAACCAAGAAGGAGAGTTTGATGGAAACGGAATCCTATACTATCCGAATAGCAAGGTATGTTACTCTGGCAGCTGGAAAAACAACTCTTTCCATGGTTTTGGTGTTCTCCATAACGAATCACCTCTTGTGAGCTAAGAGTAAAGTTAGTACTGGAACTTTAATTTATGTTCTGCAAAGTGGAACTATTATTAAGGGTAGTTCAATATGGATCATAAGTAAGGATTTGGTACTTTGTACCTGATGAATGGTGACAAATTCAGTGGTTGTTTCAAAAATGATTTGATAGAGGGTTTTGGGACATTTTTTATCGCGAAGTCACAAAAATACATTAATGGAATTTGGAATAACAATATTTTGAAGCATTGATACTTTACCAATTTTATCATGATTATAATTTAATATTCACAACTATTCGAGAGATATATTTTAAACTGATATTTTAAGTGGCTCTGAAAGTGCTTAGGATATTAACTATTGAATGCCGTTGTAGCTCAGCTGGGAGAGCGTAAGACTGAAGATCTTAAGGTCCGTGGTTCGATCCCGCGCGATGGCATATTTTTTATTGACTGTCTTCCAAAATATCCATGATAATTATCAAATACATTAAATCTAATCTTGTTGAATATTTATTCTTCAATAAATCTTCAGTAGTTCTTTTCATATTGATAAGTAGCTTGCCAACTTTTTTTATATTTTCTATATTAAAGTTTTAATTAAATAAAAAGAAAGTTAAATGGCTCAAGTAAAGCTCAATGACCCATTCACTAATCGAGTTCCCTCTTCAGATAAACTTAAACTACAGGAAAAAGCTATGAATGAGTTGAAAACTGAAATAATTGCTTAAGATAAATAAATATCAAACAAACAAGTATCAATTTTACTATAAAGACCATAAAATTAAAGGATTTCATAAGACAGCTACAAGACATCAAGAATAAAGTAGAAGTTATGAGAAAATAATGCCAAACTAAGAATTATAAAGTACACACTTAACAATAAAGCTCAAATCCGATATTGATCTTCTATAGAAAAGTCTTCACGGGTTCCAGATAGGAGCTAAAACTTTAGAAATGGAATCAAAGATCAAAGTCAAAATAGCAGGAGAAGAAAAAGCATTTCTTAGAAACTGTTAGAAAAGGATTCAAATAGCTGAGTCAATAAATTACAAAAAAATGCGATAACTTGAAATTGATTAACGAAGATCCTTAGCTAATGAGGTTTTTAAATGGATGTTAGTTGCTATTTATGTCTAACCCGAAAACAAGTTCTATTTTCCCAATTTTAAAGTAAAAATTAGTTAATGTAGGAACAAGTCATTGATAATTAAGAGGGTTGTTTAGATTTAAAGGAAAGATTAGGTAAATTCGATGCCTATCATGCCAAAGAAGAGCAAAGAGTGAAGACAGTAAAATTCATAAAATCTTACTAAAAAATCAAGACTGCACCTGAACTATAAGTAAAGAATGTTTAACGTAGAATTTTAGTGATGAAATCGATCAAATCTACAAAATAGCACAACTTTTTTTGGAATGCAATGACATCGGGAAAAGAGTAAAGGAATATTAAAAAGAAATCGAAGAATTCCGCAAAAATATTCTTAAAGAAGATGAAGTTTTAGTTCAAAGCCGAAAAGAGTGTGATGCGCTCACTGAAAAATACAGACTGGGCCAGCTCTACCTCTTACAACTCAACAAAATCGAATAATCATTTGCTGAAAACTTACAGAAGTACAATAAATAAGTAGAGCTAGCATAATCTTACGTTACTGACATTTACAGTATTTCTTAATCCAAAATCCTAAGTTTGGGACCAAAAGGTGAGCTTTAAAAGAGACAATATTATGAATGCACAATCTTTTGATTCCTATAAACATTCTTATGAATAATAAAACATAAGTATTATCTATCATTTCAGGGACTCAGGCTCAAACTGATTTATTCTTGAGTTGGCCATGAAGAACAGCTCATTAATGTTGTTCTTTAGGGCAGAATCAACTTCTTCCTTAGCTTTTAATTTTACTTTTTGGTTTCTTTCAACTAATTATTTATGTGGCTCAACCTGTCTCTAACTTTGGAGATTTATTCGTTCTTTTTCTACTTTAATTTCTATAGTTCCTAGATTTTCTTTCTGTTGAGATAGAATAACTTAATTTCAAGTTTGGATATCGTGTTTTAAAGTAGTATTGTATACTCATTTTTCATTTTGATTTATTTCTCCTATCCTGGAGACTCAATGAAACATTTAGAAAGACCCGATAAATTCTTTAAAACAGTGAGTTATCCTTCCAAATCTTTACAATGAATCTCAAGATTTTTAAATTGTTGAGTTAATTCAGCGTTGATAGATTTAAGCGACTCGTTTTCTTTTCTCAGCTTATTATTATCATTTTATATTTCAGAATATCTATTCTGGACTATATTCTTTTTGAGTTTTTCCAAACTACATTTAGTTTCCTTCAGATGGATTTAATTTTTATTTATCAAATCTTCGTATGACTTCAGTTTTGTTTAAAGTAGTTTTTATTTCTATACTTTGGATGTCAATTTGTTTTAGAGCTCAAGGATTTTGTTTATCTTCTGTTTCAACTATTTTTCATTTACCTAAATATGTTTTTCATACAAGATTGTTTTCTATTTGAGTTCTCTAACACTATTTTAGAGTTAAGCTATCAGTAAATCATTTTATATTTCAACTTTTTTAATTTCTTTTGTTTCAGTAAATTTCTTTCTCCCATTATAGCCTGGAACAGGGGTCGGCTATCTTTTTCTTTTGACTTTTGCATCTTAACCTCTATTGTAAAGATCGCTTCTTATTTTAGAATATACCAAAGAATCGCTTGATACGATGTTAGAGCCGGTTTTCAAGTAAAACAGACCTACATCTATTTTTTCGCATGATTTTTCTGATGACTTTCTTGACATTGTTCTTATAGATGAAGAATTCTAGAGTGTTTTTCTAAAAAACCTTCTTCGGATTGTAGACTAAGAGAGTGTCGATATCTAAATATCAGTTATGTTTTTGAAGAGAGAAGGGGTTGATTGGGCAAAAACGTTTGTTGTTTAGTCGATTGTTTCAGTCATGAGAAATAGGAAAGTATAAAAAACTGGAGAAGATAATGAATCTTATAGTTTATATAAAGTCAGTAAGGCAAAATTAAATTCGCAAGTCTCATAAATTAAGGTGATATTTTAACAATATTGAAAGGCCAATCCAAAAACATATATTATTTAAATGATAGCTGTATTTACTGGATTAGAAGTTATTATCGATATTCAATATCGAATCAGCATTACATTATAGCTCAATTTTATTATCTCTTAAAAATAGTTACTGAAAGGATTTTACTTTTTATCCCAACTTGCTTGAGATTTGATTAATTTGTTAAAACTTAAGCATGAATAAATCAAAATAGCATCTGAGAAAATTAGAATATTCAACTTAAAATGATAAACGGCAGAGACTTTTGGAAATCTTTTCAATTGCATCTAGAAATATCAAATTTGTCTGTTCAGCTTTATTTTGGGAATCTAATCTGTAATCTATTTTCCAGTTTTTTCTATCGATCAATCTAATAACGAACATCCCACATTTGAAGCTGCAATCACAAAAGAAAAAGGCTTATAAAAATAGCGATTTAAGCATGGCTTTAATTGAAATTTTCTACCTGGAAGTTATTGGCGCTAAAAATATCATTATAGTATATCATTACTGCAAAGTTAATTCATTATCTTCCTGTTTGAAGTAATTTGATTGAGTCTGATCACAATAACTAAATTTTATTTTCGAGGTAATGTTTTCATATATAATATTATGAGATCGTGTTTAATCTTAGCAGCCTTTTTGCTGCTTTGCCTTGTATAAACACGCAGAAGAACAGCTGGCATCAGCATGCCTCGGGGCCGCAAATTCAGAGCTATGAGCAATTTCGGTCAAAGTCTCTCCAACTTCTGGAAAAATGGGGTAGAGTAATAAGAAGATGAAGTTGTCAAGTCTGGCAAGTAAATGGATACCTAGGTCAACAGAATGAAACTACATGACTAGATGCTTGACAATAGTAGTTCCTACTTGAGTTTAATACTTTTAAGTTTGGCAGGAGTAGCGGGAATCGTCTGTTTTCTCCGATGTAAAAGATCAGATGAAGAGATAGATATTGATTACAACAGGATAAGATAGCGAAGGATGTAGAGGTAGAAAAGAAATAGAGTGCTATAATAGATAGAAAAACATGGAGTGCACCCTGACAGAGCAACAGGCGATATCTATCGTATCCGCTTATGATGGTTTGTCAAATCATTTACTATCAATATTGAAGTTAAGAGTGATAAACAACTAAAATATGAGTAATGTCAACTAGAAAGCTGTTTCTACAGCTTTTCTGTATTATAAATTAGAGAAAAATCATTTGAACGGTTTAGAGTCTGAAATAGCTTATAAATCCAAAGAAATGTAGTTGAACTGTTACTCTAACATATTTGCATAATCAACTTTTAGCTATAATCTTTGTATCGCAATAAGATAGCATCAGAAAGACTTTGACATAATGTAAATAATCTCATTACTGAAAGTATAGTAGGTTTTAATTTTAATATTACATTATCCCAATTATGCTTTATTTGTTAAAACTCCTGCATGAACGGGTAGCCTTTGGTCAAAGCCATTAAGGAAAATATTAATAAAGGATTCAACAAAAATCAAAATCAATGCATAAATGCAGAAGAGTTTGTCATATTAGAAAACATCTATGACTAAGAAAAACATGATCGGATGTATAGCTTTCCTGCCAACTACCTAGAAGCTCAGGTGCACGCAAAAGCCAGCAAGTTCGGCTATAAAAACAACAAATTAAAAGGAGAAAAAAGATAGATTCCTGTCTGTCCATGTTGTTAGAACTTAGTAGCAACTATTAACATCCCTCTAGCATACCCAACTATGCCAAGAAAACCTTAAGTGGGAAGTGAAGTTTTTCTGCTACCTACAGGTGCATCTATTTACTTTACTTTCATAAAAATGGTCATCTATTATCTGTTAATCAGATTGGTAGTCTTTGATATACTAAATTACATATCGAGCTTAAGTGGCAAATATTGTTTTGAAAACAATACTGGAACAGATACCTGCATTGAGACGAATTTCCTCAATATTTCAGGGTATAATCTAAAGAGCTTATCCAACCAGTAAGTTCTCAACATTTTGGATTTCGTTAGTCTAGCTTTTACTCTGCTCTCAATAGCTTACTTCACTTATGTGAGAAAACAAATGTATGACTTACTTAGTTTGCTTGATTTCAACGATAATTCTCAGTAGGATTTCTCAATATTAATCTAGAATATACCCTTGTTCATTTGTGACTAAACTACAGATAAAAATTTAGCTAGTTTTCAATTTGAATAATAACTTCAAGATAAACTTGAGGATTTAATTTAAGAATGGCTTTAATATCTAGACTATTACACTTATTAAGAGCAAATAACAAATAAACTTTAGAAAGATTTTTGGAAATTTATCCTTAAAAAAAAAAAGAATATTTTCAGGGACTAATTCACTCTAGAGCCAATTATAACAGGCATCACTCTCTGCTACGATCTCACAGAAATGGAAAATCTCATCAAGTATCGGGATGGACTGATTGCAAGATATTTAGAAAAGGATGAGGCCCAACTAGTATCATAACGAAAACATCGCGCAAAGAACAGAAAGAATAATCTATAAAATTCATTTGATCAAGTTGAAGTGTTGCCTAGAGAAAGGCGTTTAGATTTGATTCCCAATCAAATCGAAGTTTTGAATCAATAGTATATGAATCTTTGCAAACAGTTTGCTACAAATAAGACAAATGCCTTCAACTTGTCCCATTTTACAGGCAAAGCCTTCATCTCTTTTCAATATCAACACTACCGAGACTATTTCCTCCGGTAATACGAAAAGAATAATCAGTTTCTAACAATCAACTAAAATCAAATCAAAATTAGTAGAGCTAATAAACCTGAAGACATATATTGGTTCAATATGAAAGTGAGTGATTCTGAGAGAGCTAAAAATATCTTCTACTTTTATGCCATTCTGTTCATGCTTCTAGTACTTTCATTTACTGCTTTGATGTGCATACAGTTTTGGTAAAAAGCTTAAAACGAAAGAGCTGATAATTTAAAAATTGGGGATATCAATTCCAGTGATTTTAATGATCTTATTAGAAGAAATATTGTCTCTACTTGCATGGCCCTTCTTACCAATATCATAAACACAATCTTGAGTAATTCAATTGAATTACTTTCCGATTTATAGCAACATAAAACAAAAACTTAAAGATTAAATTCAGTCATCATTAAAACCATTGTCTCTCAAGCTCTCAACACATCATTAATTTACTATTTCTTGTTCCTGATTTTCAAAAACAATCCTCTAGGAAGACATGGATTAGTTAACCAAGTTTTGAATCTTGTTATAGTATCAGGATTCATAAGTGTTGTCTTTCAAGCATTCCCTCCTACTTTGCTCTTTAAATTGATTATGAACAGGTACTATTACAAACCTAATCAGCCAATCAATCTTTTTCAAATACAGCTCAATCAAGCTTTACAAAAACCATAATTTGATTATGCAGACATGTATTCATTCTATATTGTCTTCACATTTGTTGTCTCATTCTATGGCTTTATAGCACCAACAGCTACTGTTATCTTGATAGTTATCTTTCTACTACAATATTGGATAGATAAGATCAATCTTTTCAGAAGATATGCCTCACCTGTAGACTTTGGACATGATCTCATCAGATGGATTTTGAAAATGTTTGAGCTAAACATCCTTTTTTTTGCAGCTGGCTACTTCTTGTGGAGCTTAAATGTTCACTTCGATTCCCCCAATAACTATCGATCTATTTGTATCATTAATATTTCAATCGCTTTTATCTATGCAGTTTTGACTTTTTTAGTTCCACCAAAGATCAGAAGAAAGCTTCTAGGATAGTAACCTACAGATTACGATCATCACCCCTATTCTTACTACCTTGATCAAAGAAAATTCAAAAAAACTTACTATAAGGAAAGTCCCGCTACTTTTTGTTTGAAGTAATCTTTTAATAACAAAAAAGGATATTATTTGCCAACAGCTCCTGACCCTATTTTCATTCAGGAAGAATAATATCAGAAATTTTTAGACCTCTAATAAAATCAAATATAAATCGAAATTTATAACAAAGCTGAAGTAGCTTACTTCGAAAATATCAACAATCCAGATTATGACCAAGTTGCTTTTTAGGAGGCATTAAAAGGTGGAGTTTTGAACGAAGCTGTTAATAAATCTATAGGTAACGTAAATTAAATTATATGAAAATGATTCATTGGGTTTACAAGTAATAATTATCTTTACATATGATTATAAAAACTATTTTATCAGTTTTTCTTGAGATGCTAAAAATTTCCATTTAGATGCAATTTTTAAGTGTAAGTGAGGTCAGGTTAACTATGGACACTTGATCCGTGGCTACTTCCATCTTACATTTTTAACGTATTTTAGTAGAGATCAACAAATACTTTATCTAAAGTCATCCTGTTGAATTCGTTGAAATTATTTTTTTAAATGAATTTTAAAGTAATGTTCAAAGTTTCATTTTAAGATGTGTTTTTCTCGAGAAAACCTGTAACTGGATTTTATTTGTCATAAAATTTTTTGAATTTTTTGTTTTTGTAATAATAACTATATGAATGGGCGTAAAATTTTTTATCAGTCAGTTTTTAAAGTAGTTTTTATTCTGTGTGTTTTGGTAGAAGCCAATGAAGTACAATCGAAATGATAGCGATCACAATATTGATGATATAGATTGCAATAGAAACTTTATGCATTTTTGAAGAAATCATAAGATGCCAGTAAAGATTTCCAACTGATAGCACAAGTACATACCATTTAAAGATATTCAAAATAAGACTTACCAACATGTAGCCAAGGTCAACTGGACTTGATAATCTTCTAAAAAGATTATACTTATCCAACCAGTATTGCATGATGAAGAGGATAAGAGTAATTGGCACTGCTATGGGCACTAACAGAGAGTAGAAAAGGACGAGAAATGTCATATAGATATAGTAGCAATATTGACTTGCAAGATTGAACTCATCATTCTGTATGGATTTATTGAGTTGGATTTGGAAAAGATTGATTTTTTATTCTCCTTTATATTTTATAAAGTTCATCAACCTTTTGAAAAGATAATTCGGACGAATCGAATCTAAGATAAACTTGATGATAGCAGAGAATGTAGTCAAACTGACGATTTTCTAAACTAACCCTTCTCGACTCACAGGATTTATCGGATTAAGTCTGAAAAGAATGAAGTAAATTAGGACGTTATTTACGAATTTTGCAATCAAATTTTTGATAATAAGTGAACTCATTCTTGCTGTCTTTGATTGATGTTTTTAGAGATCTGTCAATTTCTGCAGGTGGCTATCCAATACCCCGTTAAAAACATTCGTCAGAATAATCATCCCTATATTGAAGACAAATTTAGCAATCTTTTTATTAGCTTTTGTACTTTTTATAAACTACTTCGCTTTGTCCTGAAATAGTTTAAGTAGTATCAAACTCAACAAAAAGAAAGCTAAAGCCATAAACATAACTAAGTAAGAGTAGTAAATGTGGTTGTCTCTTTGTTAGTCGCTTAGCTTCATGTTTTGCCAAAATACATCATTAGGCTTAGGAGCTTGGGTTATTTTGAGTGGTTTGTTATTTAAAGTTATGAATTTTTTGTTTTTATCAGATTGTCTCAAAATAAAGGCTTTATAGTGTTGATACTCAAATGTGATGAAGGCTTTTCCTACAAATTTTGACAAAGCAGAAGCTGCATTAATATCTTTTTAGAACTTATGACAAAGCTAAATATACTTAGAGTTGATGATTTTGATCTGATTTGGTATAAATTCTAAAGACTCTTTGATATGTTTGTCTTGCTGGCCTTTTAGCTTTATGAACTACTTGGCTAACTATTCTCTCTTATCGTTTAGATTTTCCAACTAAGTAAGGTCATAACATATAGTAACGTTATGGATTTTCGGTAGAGCATCAAAGGTCTCATCTATTTTCTTTGAGTAAACATCATTATAAAATTATTGCTAATGCCTTGAAAATTTAATTTTTTTCTTCTCCTTTTTTTTAATGGATCTAACCCAATCTTATAACTTCCCTTCAAAGGTCTTTCTCAAGAAATATTCATAGTTGATATGACATTGGTCAATTGTAGAGTGATCTTTATCATAAATAATGGAAGGAATGTTTTAGACAAACACTGTGAAATCATCTTCAGTTGGATCATTGTTTTACAGGAAATCATAAAGTTTATAAGAAAATACTTTATAAGCCATCAAGTAAATAAGAGAGAGGATTGTGAAGCCGAGATTGAGGTAAGCTAGATTCGATAATGCAAATAAATCTTTGTTTGTGTGCTTATTATAGCCCGATAAAAGACTTATATTTAAACTTGAACAAATATTTCCTGGCTCTTATCCTTTTCCACTTAAAATACTTTGACAATAGTGTCCTGAAAGACTCGTTACAATGTTGTAAAGATCTACAGTCAAAAAACGGAAGGCCACAAAAATAATAACCATTTTGATAAACGTAAAGTACAAAGAAATATCTGCGGGCAGTAAATAAACAATATCTTACTTGCTAGGATTTGTATTAGGTATTGTAGTGTAGGTTACAGGTATAGGGACGGTGTTGATGTAATTTTCGCAGCAGGGACAAATGGGTGTATTCCTTCCATCTTTCATTTTCGGATTACTATAGCCAAATTTATGTGCATTTTTGTGAATGAGAGCTTACTAGTAGCTGGCAGGATAGCTATACATGCGCTCCAATCTTTGATAGTCGTAACTTTATTCGGTTAGACTCATGTGTTACAATTAATAAGATATAATCAAAAACGATAATAACTGAAAATCACATGCTCTAATCTAACCCTTCTGTATCTTTTGGATTATATAAGGGAAAGAATATATTTGTTAAAATGTAATCTCTTACCTTTGATTTGTATATTCATCTGATTATAGAGTCAGAAAGCTAATTTATTTTTGTATATAATTATAGGAATCATTTAGTTATTAGAAGATCATTCTAGCAAATTTAACACTGAAGTAAGAACTGTTTCGCAATTTCTGATTTGGTCTATAAATTTAGTCTTCTAAGGCCCACTCTTGCTTTATATCACTTTCATCAATACAATTTTAAGTTTTGAGAAATCTTTTGACAGAGATTTGAGCTTAACCTGTACAGAACTATCTTTTATGCTCTACTTAGCTGTGATCTTATCAATCATTTGCAACAGTTTTTCAGAAACTCTACTCTTTACTCTCTCGTCAATCGCCTATTTCAATAACTTCAGAGTTTATACTAAGCTTAGAGAAGTAGGTGAGGTGGTATTTTATTATTTAGGCTTTTTAGTATTTGCAGCTGTTTTTTATTATGTCCTTTGTGCGTTTGATTTTTTCTCTGCAGCTTAATTTGAAGCCATTCCACTTATTATTTTTTATAATTCACTATTTTTCTCCCCAATAATAGTAATTTCCTACATAAGTTTTCTGTTCTCCTCCCTTATCTCTTCTAAAAATAGTGCTTTTTCATTAGAATCTGACTCAATATTAAACTTCTCCTCTTCAACAAGCTCAATTTCACTTTGCAAAGCCACAATTTTTTATTGCAGCCTAACACACTAAGTTTAAAAGGTAGATAGTTTTTATTTTTCTGCTATTAAGCAACCTATTTCTTAGTCTTTCAACTTCAACAGCTAGTTACTTTCAACAGGTTATCCTTTTCCTTTGAATTTCATAGAGTTAAGCTAGATGGTCTTTATTTTGATTGATCTTTCGAGGGCACTTATCTTACTGTTTTCTTTTTAAAGCTGCCTGATTTTCTACTATAAGGCACCTATAGTTTGATCGCGGTCTTTCAGAGTTTTTCTATGTTCGATGATATTGAACGTTGCTTGATCTTTCTGCAGGTTATCGAACTAAGTGGCTAGCTGATTGTAACGATTGGTTTATTCCTGAATCAATTCTTATTTGAGAAATACTTGATTGTTTAAATCGTTGATCTGACTCTAAAGTTAGCTAATCAATCTTTATAGCTATATTATTTTGGCAGTCAAAATACCCTTTTAAGACTATAGAGTGAGTAGTTATTGGGATAAGGAGTGGCATTTCTATTCTTTTTATTTGATTTAATTATATTTCGAGAATACTACATCATTGATTTAGATTTCTCTCTGAATAAGGACATCATTCAATTGTAATTTTTCATTCTCGAGATCCATAATATGCGACTGTAGTTACGATTTACTCTGCTTTAAAGCTTAGATATCTTGATTGTATCTAACCTCAATTTATTGAGTTTTTCTATCCTTCTCTGCTATAATTTAATTACTTTGAGCTATATTACACTCAAGCATTAAAATACAATCTTCCTTATTTTTAACTGCTTCTTAAAGTTGCTGGATTTTAGAATTAAGTTCAGCTAATTGTACATTCAAAGAATCTGCTTATGCTCGAAATTACATCTATCTAAAACTTAATGTTTATTACAAACTCTTACCATACATGATGCTGGATTAAAGATTGGTAATTAGCTACAGTAAAGATCTCTCTTTCTACTATACTTTCTCTCTATTTCGAGACTAACTAAGTTCCTGTTCACTTATCAACTCAATTACTCTCCTCTGTTAGTCTTCCATACTTGTCATAATGTCCTTCATTTTCTCAGCTCTCTCCATATAACCAAACAACTTCACATTCAGATCCTCACTCCTCTAAATCTGCCTTTGTAGACCCATCTACAACTTGGATACCAGATCTTCTCTATTTTTCAATTCACTATCCAACATCTGTATCCTATCCTGGTCCAACAGAATGTGATCATTTGCATTTGTCAGTTGATTTTACAACTATATAATTCTTAGATGCATGCTCTTCTGCTTTTATGCACTTTCGTAGCACTATTTCTCTCTCATTTAGTTGCTCGAAAGCAACAACTATTAGAATTAGGAACATCTCTATCTATATTCTTTGAGATTTTTGGATACTTCGTCGTAATTTTGAAGCAAACAATTGTATTGAGTGATCTTTCCCTCGTATTCTTTATTCAAGTTATCATATTTTTAGAGCAAACTGTTTATAGTATTAATTAACTAGTTTTTCTAACCTTAGGTCTTAAGGTTGGTTTCATTCAATTATCTGATAAATTAGTTCATATTCTGTATCTCTGCCAACAGTTGATTCTTTTCGTTATGTTTCTATTACTATAATTTAAGATATTATTGTTTGCTTTGCTTATTAGTCTCATCCATCAGTTCGATTTCTCCTTCCAACCATCTCACCCTGTCTCCTGTTGATATTATTGCTTATTATAATTATGTTATCCTATTTTTTTTGACATTTATTTCATCTTTGAATATTCCTTCTGTTATTTACCATGAATTTTTTGCCTATAAGAACTCGTTAGATATTTCATTCAACTTAGTTACTTATTATGATAACTGAGTAACCTTCTGTTAGAGTTGTGTTCTTATTTTTGACTCTGCTTTGTACTTTTATTAAGCTTTGGACAGCTCAATCAAAAGGCTTTATTTGTTAGAACTTTGACTACTCCTTTGATAATTCCACTATTCCTATCTTCTCAGATAATCTAAATCTTTTAAATTAATCAGTTCTTGAAGCTAAGACTTCTATTGTCCCAAAGAGTTTACAAGTTTTTCAGACTCTGTAAGTTTCTTTTTTAGCTAAGCTATCTATGATGTCAGCTATTTATTAATTTAAGTAGTGGTATTTAAGTTTAGGTCTATTTTTTCATATCTTTTCAACTCTCTCTCAAGAGTGACAAGCTGTTGCTGTGATCTATTGGAAGTATCTTTGATCTCACTAATTTTAAGAGTCAATTTCACAGATTAGTCCTTTATCTTCGCATTTTCATCTCTTAATTTCGTATTTTAATTTTTGAGTAAATTAATCTAAGCATTTGCTTGGTCGATTATTCCTTGTTTTTGTCTAAGCTAGAGTTTTACAAACTAACTTTCTTTTATTTTATTCTAAAGATCATATCTAGCCCTTTCCTAATCTTGTAATTTTTTACTACTTTAGATCTTCAAAGTCTATAGCTATGCTCTCACTTTCATATTTTAATTTTTGAGTAAATTAATCTAAGCATTTGCTTGGTCGATTATTCCTTGTTTTTGTCTAAGCTAGAGTTTTACAAACTAACTTTCTTTTATTTTATTCTAAAGATCATATCTAGCCCTTTCCTACTCTTGTAATTTTTTACTACTTTAGATCTTCAAAGTCTATAGCTATGCTCTCACTTTCATTACCTCTTACTTATCGACTTCTGACACACACGATACTATTCTCCTGCTGTCATAAACCTGCTCATCTTCAGATTTGGCAGTTATTAGACTTTTAATTTTGCTTTTTTAGTCCAATAATTGTCTGATATCTTTTATATTTGTAGTTGTAGTGATTGGCTTGACCTTACTTGCCACGTTTTCTACTCTAAATACACTTTATTCAATGCTTCTAGGAGAAGCAATATCTCCTGAATGCTCTTTTTTATGAGTTACAACCGAAATCGTCCTACTATCTACATGCGAACTATCTTTCAAAAAATTAAGATTTTAAATGTATTTTTGTTGTCCAAAATTTGGAGTCGAAACTTTTAATGGAGATGCCAAACTTAGACCTTCACTCAATGATTTTTCATGCTAATGGACCGAGATGTCTGTTTCGATCTTTTCAAGTACTTTTACTGAAAGTACAATAAAAGCATTTACTGAACAAAAGTTTAGTGGAATTTGGGTTAACGTAGGATATGGATTTTCGTTCATAAAAGCTGCTAGGTCAAAAGTTAGTCTTCCCACCAGTTTTGAATGGTCAGGTCTGCTTTTAGAGATAAGGTTAAGTTGAAATTGCGACTACTTTTTACAAAAACATTTCTTTTACTTATCATAGATAATATTAGTGTTTAAGGTAATGGTTTAGTCAAAAACAACTTTGTCTCCCTGTGGACTATGTTTTGCAGATTACGCAGTTGACTTTTGATCATTGGTTCTCCACTGAATAAAAAATACGCAGGGAAATTTGATTGTTGAAGTGACCTACTGTATGTAGGTTTGGACTGAGATATTGTAGAGTTTTCCATCGACTTGGTTTGACATTTTTTATTGAGTTTATAAATTATACAAATCCAATTTTCAGTATATTAGTGTGTTTGAAACTAATACATAATTTTTACTAACATACTCAAAAGAGATGGGCTGAGATAATTGGCTAGGGATACTTCAGGATCAATCTTTTATATGATTGTACCAATCAATAAAATTAACTTAAGTTAACAGATATTTTAGGGGAAGGCTAAATGAATGAGATCCAAAGTTGATAAATCAAACGTAATTTTATCAATCATAATATTCTAATACAAGTAAAATTAATACAAGTTTAATTTTTATAAATCGAATTTGTGATAAATCAACTGGCAGGCACACAGACTCCTCCTTTACAAGTTAATGACAATTTATCACCCTAAATTCCAGAGGGAATCAACTTGCAATCATCGTCGGTACTACAGCTTTTTACATTTTATTGAGGAGGCTTATCTCCAGAAGGTTGTTTTGTATCATCTTTTGTAGTTTTAGTATCTTCTTTTATTTAGGCTGAGGAACTAATTGTTGAGGCATTTGTTTGGTTGGGAGGATTAGGTTTATTAGAATCATTAGTTTTATTGAGTTACTCTGGACGAATCGAAATGGTGATATTAATTTAAGTATCATTGCTGGATTATAAAGAAGAGTTGCTACTTATCTTTGGTTTATATGGAACATCACTGTTCTTTGAATTTTTTAGTTAATTAGCTTGGGCAGATGTTTGTTGAGAATTATTTGAACTAGTTTTTGGCTGAACCTAAGAAGGTATCTCTGAATCGTTTTTTTCAGCGGGAGCTTGAACTTATTTATTATTATTCAAAGAAATCTCATCTTTTTTCAAAATTTTTTATAAAAGAGGTGGATTA
>Ga0194117_10002430_pt1 | contig 19862 bp, 11 predicted proteins | sample TA2MahsurfametaG_FD_160579 | JGI IMG/M metagenome (GOLD analysis project Ga0194117, IMG submission 160579) | Freshwater microbial communities from Lake Tanganyika, Tanzania - TA2015009 Mahale N1 surface | ecosystem: Environmental > Aquatic > Freshwater > Lake | place: Tanzania: Lake Tanganyika...
AGTAACCGAGTTCATGGAACGCTTACAAATATGGGAGCAACACCATCTGGTAGTTGGGTCGTAAGCAATCTCAATTTCCAGCCACGAATTTCGACGCTGACATTAGGCGCGAATAATGGTGTCTATAATCTCTCCGACAGTTCGTTTTCTTTTATTGATCCGAGTTCAAATAGTTTGGGCGATTTTACATATGCGGTGAGTCCGACGTCTATTGCGACGGTAGCAAATGGCGCAGCGACGACAAAGACCATCTACGCAACATCGGGTGCGATTAGTATTCCAACTTTATCGTTGTTTGAGTTTCCGGAGATCGCGTCTCTCTCGAGTTGGCAGATCGATATTAGTTTTACGGTGACGGGGGGAGCTGGGACGTGGAGAGCACTAATCGGAGATATGTTCAATAATATCACTAATAGTTACGACGGAACTCGCGGATGGGGACTGTGGATATCAACAAATAATCGAATCTACTGGTCTTGGGTTGGCGCAACATCTGAACCTGAAATATTGAACGTAGTATTAAATACTCCGTATGTATTGACAGCCGCACAGAGTAGTGGGACAATAACACTCACACTAACTAATTTGGCGCAAACATTCAATAGTAGTCTTTCAATTAGTAACTTGGTTGCGTTATATAACTTTGATTCAACTGCCAACGACAGCTCTGTAAATAACAATCACCTTACAAATGTGAACAGCGTATCATACAACACGAACGATTATAAACGAGGAACGGCTTCTGCGCAATTCAATAAGACGAATTATTTCGAAATTTCGAATGATGGTAGGTTTTCGCCCGATAATTTAACAATTTCTTTCTGGGTGAAACCTGTAAATAGTAATGGTGTTCATCAGGCGATTGCGTCATGTCGGAATACTGTTAGTGGGGGGTGGGTAGGGTGGTTCATTTATATCGGTCCAACAAATAACCTAGAGTTTATTACAGGTAATGGAACAGGCACCTTAACCGGAGGCTCGATATATAGCAATTTTGGCGGAACAATAACTTCATGGGTTCATATTGCGATTACATTGACGAAATCTACAAGCACAACTGTATTATACGTAAATGGCCGACTTTGGACATCAGCATCAAACTCATATGTAAATAATCCAAGTGGTAATTTACGTATTGGGGCCGGCGCAAATGAATCATCGGCAAGTTTTTTTATGGGCGTCGGTTCTCAACTCGACGATTTCCGAATTTACAGTAAAATTCTCTCTGAATCTGAAATTGGAACGATTATTGCCAATTCATCTTATAGTGCGTCATTCAGCGTTGGCGCAAATGTAATCGGTAAAGGTCCTGTTGCGATTGGCGGTTGGCAAACTCTTCGTTATGACGATTTCCCTGGAACTATTTCGTATGTGAATGTAAGCGTCCCGACGAATCAGCGCGTAGTTACGCTTTCTACTGGAACAGGGGGGACACCAGCGACTGTTACTGCGACACAAGATAGTTCGCTTGATTTTGGAGTCGGTTCTCAAACTGCCGCTTTGACCGTGAATTTGACTTCACCCACCATCGGCACCTTGACCGCGCCCGCCAAGAACTTCGGTGACGCATCATTCAACCTCACCGCGCCAACTAGTAACAGCAGCGGCGCATTTACATATACAAGCAGCAACACCGCGGTGGCAACGGTGACATCGGGTGGCATGGTTACTATAGTGGGGACTGGAAGCACAACCATCACCGCAACACAGGCTGCCTCCGGCAATTACACATCCGGTAGTGTGACCGCGTCGTTGGTGGTTTCCGCCATCGCCCCCACCATCAGTGCACTTTCGGTAACCGCAAAAAACATCAATGACGCTTCATTCTCGTTAATTATTCCAGATAGTAGTAGTAATGGATTGTTTTCATTTACAAGTAGTAATACGTCCGTAGCTAATATAAGCGGAAATATACCCATTCAAGTAAATTCCTTGAATTTTGATGGTATCAACGATCATATTGAATATGGTCTTCCTGCGAAAATGGTAGGTACCACCGGAACACAGTTTCGAACTACATTTACACTAGAATGTTGGTTTAAACATCCTGGGGCACCGCAAGATATTTATCCTTCATTGATGGCACGTAATTATTCAGGAGGATCAATAGATACGTCTGTATTTTTTATCGACACATACGATAATAAGATAAGATGTTACATCCAAACGATGAGTGGTTCTACCGCAGTATCCACTGTAAATAGATATGACGACTCTCAATGGCATCATATGGCAGCTACTTATAACGCGACGATAGGTAAACTTATGTTATACATCGACGGGTTGCTTGTTAATCAAATAACAAATACATCATTAGGTCTTTTATCGAATACTACGAATGTTATAACCAACTTTAAAGTGGGTGGTGCAAGAAGCGATTGGGACCAAATGGACTTTCGCGGTTTTATCGCGGAAGTAAGAGTATGGAATATAGTTCGTTCCGAATCACAGATTTATAATAATTATTCGAAACATCTTACGGGATATGAAAATGGACTGATATTATACAGTAAATTAAATCAAGGAATCGCAAGTGGTAATAATAGTAGTATACAATATGCGAATAATGATGTATTGACATCGGGTGAAGGATATACGGGAACACTCGTAAATTTTAATAAATCAGGTTCTACTTCAAATTGGGTGCTTGGACCTACTTTAAATACTAATTTTATAGTAAATATTAATAGTGTGGGAACCACTACAATAACCGCAACACAGGCTGCTACGACGAATTACACATCCGGTAGTGTGACCGCATCGTTGGTGGTTTCAGCCATCGCGCCCACCATCGGGACGTTGACCGCACCCGCCAAGAACTTCGGTGACGCCTCATTTAACCTCACCGCGCCCACCAGTAACAGCAGCGGGGCGTTTACGTATACAAGCAGCAACACCGCGGTGGCAACTGTGACATCCGGTGGCATGGTCACCGTGGTGGGGGCGGGAAGCACAACCATCACCGCAATCCAAGCAGCGAGTGGAAATTACGCTAGTGGTAGTGTGACCGCGTCGTTGGTTGTTTCGGCTATCGCACCCACCATCGGCACACTGACCGCGCCCGCCAAGAATTTCGGTGACGCATCGTTTAACTTGACTGCGCCAACCAGTAACAGCAGCGGGGCGTTTAGTTATACAAGCAGCAACACCTCGGTGGCAACTGTGACATCGGGTGGCATGGTGACCGTGGTAGGGGCTGGAACAACAACCATCACCGCAACACAGGCTGCTACGACGAATTATAGTGGCGGGTCGGGTACCGCGTCGTTGGTGGTTTCACCGATCGCACCCACCATCGGCACACTGACAGCGCCCGCCAAGAATTTCGGTGACGCATCATTCAACCTCACCGCGCCAACTAGTAACAGCAGCGGCGCATTTACATATACAAGCAGCAACACCGCGGTGGCAACTGTGACGAGCGGTGGCATGGTGACCGTGGTAGGGACTGGAACAACAACCATCACCGCAACACAGGCTGCCACGACGAATTATAGTGGCGGGTCGGTCACCGCGTCGTTAGTTGTTTCGGCTATCGCACCCACCATCGGCACACTGACCGCACCCGCCAAGATCTTCGGAGACGCATCGTTTAACCTCACCGCGCCAACCAGTAACAGCAGCGGGGCGTTTAGTTATACAAGCAGCAACACCTCGGTGGCAACTGTGACATCGGGTGGCATGGTGACCGTGGTGGGGGCGGGTAGCACGACCATCACCGCAACCCAAGCAGCGAGTGGAAACTACGCCAGTGCCAGCGTAACCGCGTCTCTCGTAGTGAGTAAAGCCACACCTGTTCTCTCGACGTTTACCGTAAGCACCAGCCGAACATACGGCGCAGCGCCATTTTCCGCGTTGGCTTATCCAACATCCAATATCAGCGACGGCGCAATCGTATATACATCAACTGATTCTACTGTGGCATCCATCGACAGTAGTAGCGGTATTATTACATTGTTAAAAGCCGGATATGTGAATTTCATCGCCACACAACAAGCTACCGCGTATTACAATAGTGCTACCAAAACATCGAATACTATGACCGTGTATAGACAGATACTATCTCTCACACGTTCTTCCCCGACATCATCCACTATTAATAAAACATACGGCGACAGTTATTTCAACGTAATCGCGACGAATGCGAGTAATGGCGGAACAATCACATACGAGACCGACACACCGAGTGTCGCAGGTATCGTTGGTAGTGCGACTGCGGGTGTCATATCTGTTGTATCTGTTGGAACAGCGACGATCACCGCACGACGCGAACAAACCGACCAATACACATCTGATCCGGTTTCATGGACGGTAGAAGTCGCCCGCGCAACTACGACGCTTACTGGATTATCCGATGTATCATATAATGTTACTGCTGCGCCATTCACCGTAACAGCATCTAGTGCCAGCGACGGCGCTGTAACATATTCTCTTCTAGATCCTTCCAGCAGCGTGCTGACCATTCATCCAACCACCGGTCTCGTGACATTACGGTCGGCCGGGTCAGCAGTTATTGTCGCATCACAGGCGCAAGGCACGCTTTATTTGGCACCGGCAAGTATCACCGCCACTATCACCGTAACGAGTGCTGGCAACGCGCTCCAAGGCGCAACGATTACAAACACGTCGAGTTTCGCGTCTGTCAATTTACAAGGAGCATCACTCGCAGGAGTATCGATTACAAACACCGCATTCACCGCCGCAAACCTCACAAACGCAAATCTTACAAATGCGGTCATCGTGAGCGCCAATTTTGCGAGTGCCGATCTTTCTGGCGCCACACTCGCCGGTGCCACAATCACAGGCGCAACATTCACCGCCGCATCTCTCAAGAACGCTGATTTATCCGGAGCAATATTAACAAACACCGCATTTACAGGTTCAGACCTATCTGGCGCCCGACTTACTGGGGTTGATGCTTCCGGCGCATCTTTCGCCAACGCAAGACTCACGAATGTCGACATGACCGGCGCCAATATCGCGAATGTAAACTTCACAAACACGAGTATCAAAGGTGCGAATATCACGGATGTCAGCTTTTCACCACTTCAGAAGCTCCAGCTATTGAAAAATTCGGATAATCGCGACATCGGACAAATTATTATTCCGGCGGTTACAGGAACGACCGTCCTTGCCGCAATCTCCGAATCATCGCCATTACGCGCAATCGAGAATCTGGACTTGACGAGCGCGACAGTGGCGGTGGTTGTTCCAACGACATCGACGTCGCCCACCGCTGTTTTACCGGATGTCGTGCTGAATGTAGTCGATAGTGACAAGTTCTATCTCCCGATCAACGAGAGCGAGTTTTTCCAGATCGAAGGTGTTAAATATTATGCGACAGGCGGTGTCGTGCGCAACTACCTTACGAATGCGGTGGTGGAAGTCATCAATTATAACGGAACGCCGGTATGGTTGCTCGCGGGTTCAATCGTCGGTTTGGTTTTACAGACAAATACGCTCAACAGTTCGTCATTCGTAGTTCCGTCGCGAATGTTGATTACAACGACGACGCCATTCATGCCGACAACTCTGCCAGCCAGTAATAATACGACAACGCCAATCATATATTCATCTGATAATACGAATGTAGCCACGATCGACGCATCATCCGGCGAAATCACGATAACGGGTGCGATTGGGTTTGTTCGTTTTACAGCAACACAAGTTCAAAATGCGACATACGAGCCGGGTGTGAGCGTTAGTAATACCTTGTTCGTCGATCGTTCCGTCGAATTTATACTCACAGAATTGAACCAAACATTCAATCTCTCGACGTTGGCAACGTTGGACGCATCATCGATTTCGATTGAGACAACCGATGCGACAGCCGTATTTTATGTGCGGTTGTCCGACATTAATAACGTATTCATGTATCAGAGCGATGCGAGCGATGTTACGAATGTTATCGCAGATGATATTAAATATTACGTATTTCATCGTAAATGGCCGACGGAGCTTAAACTCAATCCGACCCATGCGATGTTGGATAAATCCGAAAGCTCCGGAATGCTTGGTGTGGGTGAAGGGTATGCTAGCGAGAAATCTCTCATCAAGCACGATTTCATTCGTTATATTGCGCTACGTTTGTTCAATACAATCCACGGCGTCGATTTATTTCATAACGAAGCTGAGTTACTCGAAAATTCGGTATTTTTAGGTGAAACCGTTCGAAATAATATCGATACAATTATGGCAGGAATATCTACGACTTCATCGAGTGGAACTATGGCATATGATGCTTCCGGAAATAAGTATTTGACAAATGATGCGTCCGGGAATACGAATCTGTGTCGTGAAATGATGCGTCATATGGCGGCTGTTGCTCCATCGAGGTTTTACGGTAATGTTCCAAATCACGCTGGATTGAAGAATGTTCCGTTTCTGGAGAATGACACACTACAATATAAACTCGTGGTTCAGGCGGCGGCGACTCAAAATCTATTGACGGGTGTTTCGGAGATTCCATCACGTTCTTATACTATAAAGCTTGTATTGAAAAATACGGTGAACGCGTCGACAAACGTCAATACTGTGGTCACAGACAGCGAGATGTATCCGAATGCTTACCCATATTCTTCATCGATGGTTACATACGCGCCGACCACAGATTCATCGAATGTCTATACGATATATTCGCCACCTGCGCCGATTCCATTTTCGCGGTTCGGATATAACGGATGGTATTATACGAATTCTGCGGCGTGGGTGAATGTCGCGCCAGCCGTCCGTAATCATGTCAAATGGTTAGTTGGCGGAAATACCGCGACATCGAAAGTAAGCGATTTACAATACATTCGCGTCAATCTTAAAATACATAATACTGCGTCGTTGCCGTATCTTATGGTATACACGCAAGCGGGTTCGTCGAGAAAGTATGCGGTGGTTAGCGGAAATGGATCGTTGGTAAATGGAACGGTGTATTCATTTTACATGAACTTTAATTCGTATGCTCGAGAGCCTGCGACGATTGGGGCAACAAATGCGGCGCTTGCTTACACTGTCGGAAGTGGCAGTTTTGCGAATAACGAAACGATCACGTCGATTGCCGTAGAGACCGATAGTAACGCCGCTGCGGGAAATATAGAATTCACACTGTCGAGTGTTGTTGTTGGTGAGTTGAGCGGAGAGAAAGAATACGGCTTCGAGGCGGCTGTGCCAGTATCATACCCGTAATCATTCCATTCTATTCCATTCTATTCCATTCCATTCCATATAATAAACAACTTGAATTTATTATATTGATACTATTCAAACGATTCATACGGATGACATCTGAAGCGGATGAAGGGGTTCCTTGGATAGATGAACCAACATCCAACACTACGACATTTCAGTTACACGCATTAGGCACATACGACGGCGAGGGCGAGGGAGGCGGCGAAACCGGAGAGCAAGCGAACGAACGAAATGCCGGTGCCGGTGCCGGTGCCGATGCCGATGCCGACGCAGTATTTTATGTGAAGTTATCCGACATGCTCTCTGTTTTCAAATTTCGAACACCGACAGTGTCCGACTGTAGTCTTAACCTAGCGATTTTCGACGCATCATCTGATATTCAATACTATGTGTTTCGTAAATGTTGGCCTACATCATTAAAAATAAATCCGTCTCATGCGATGTTAGATCGAAGTGAATCATCGGGAACGCTGACGGGCGGCAGCGGCAGCGGCAGCGGCTCATTCGCCGCGAATAAATCTCTCGTCAAGCACGATTTTATCCGGTATATATCGCTTCAACTTTTCAATACAATCCACGGCGTAGATTTTTTAAGTAATGAATCCGACCTACTTGAAAACATCGTTTATTACGGTGATGTCGCACGAGTTGGCATTATGTCAGTGTTAGATACAATCGGAACGCAATCCGCGGATATAACGATGGCAGCCGATACTTCTGGCAATCGATACCTTACGAATACACAGACGTCGAATACGAATATCTCTCGAGAGTTACTTCGACAAATCTATTTGAATGTTCCCGAGAGATTGGCAGCGTTACAGGATGCTAGCGGTGGCGTCATGTTAAGTGTGCCGTTGGTTGAAAACGACACGTTGAATATTAAGGTTGTTATGGAACCGTCTCCAAGTCAGCATACACTGACGAACCGTGAAAGTGCGATACCACCGAGATCGTATAATATCAAACTTATCATGAAAAACGCGGTTAGCGGCGGAGAGGGCACCGTGAATACTACAGTTGTCGACAGTGTATCATTCCCGAATGGATATCCTTATTCACCGAATGTCCAAGATATTTCAGCGTCCAATCTCTCGGCGGCTGCTTCTGTATACGCTGACGGATCTCCGCCCGTGCCTATACCTCTCATACGTTATGGATATCAAGGATGGTATTATACGAATTCGACCAGTTGGGTAAGTGCCGCGCCGATGACTCGAAATAAAATCAATTGGTATCTTCCACCAAATGCGTCAGGTGTAACAACAGTAGGCGGACTACGTTATATTCGATTAAGTCTACATTTATTCAATCATCTCTCGACACCGTTTCTTACTGTGTATACACAAGCAACCGGAAATGGTGATTTCGGTGGATGGTATAAATCAAAGCGAACATATATCATGAATGAGGGGGTCGCCGACGACGGGTCATCTGTTGACAGTAATACAAATTATTGTTTTTACATAAATTGGAACGGATATTCGGTTTCACCATTTACGATTGCGCACAGTAATGTAAAGTTAGCTCTCTCAAACGTGAGTGGAAGTGCGATTGGAAATTTTAATAGTAGTGAAGTAATATTTGCGTATTCGATTGGAACAAATAGTACGTCTGCCGCAGGAAATGTCGAATTCATTCTCTCGAATGTCGTAGTAGGGGAGGCTGGTGATGGCGGTGATGGCGGTGCTAGCGTTGTCACCGAAAAAGAATACGGGTATATCTATTAACATATTGAACCTACGCTATTCTATTCAATACCATGGATGCGAAGTTTCTCTTTAAGTTCCGAAATCTCTCGTTTCATCTCTTTGATTTCTTTAACGATCAGTGGCAACATCAACGTATAATTGATGGTCTGGTATTGCTCTTCGTCTTTATTTCCGGCCACGATATCCGGAAAGATTTCTTGAACTTCATGTGCGATAAACCCATATTCGTGTTTTTGAAGTAGTTTGTTATAATACATCACCGGACGCAATCCATCGATTGTTGGAATATTTGATGACGTTGTTAGTGACATCACATTTTCTTTAATACGATAATCACTGACATTATTTATTCCGAGCGTCTTAATCGTTCCACTCACATCCAGAATATAGTTCGCGTCGGGTGAAGTCGTGCCAATACCTACGGAACCACTCGTGAAATAAATATTTGTTGACGCCGGAACATACGACCATGTATTTAATGGTGTCGGACCGGTTGGACCAACCAAACCTAGACTAGTATGAAGGTGGGAATATGTTGAAGGACTTTGATAATACACCCGCCCATTCACCGGTGTCGTTCCTGCGTTAAAGGCATATATCTGGATTTGTAAGTAAGGGAGTGTGTATGTCGAAAGATTCGTGTATGGAACATATACTGATGTATTGTATTCCATAATCGAGGTCGAATTAATACTAACCTGAGTTGAGAATCCGCTTATTTGGAATACATTTAACGGTAATTGAACCGGGGGAACCACCGATGAATTCGACACATCTACTATAACGGTTCCAGGTGTTTGTGGGTTTGCGACTACAGAGCCTGCGTCTACGACATAGACCACCGTATATATTTTAATATTCTGAAGATCATTTATGGATGACGCAGACACAAAGAAATTAAGATCCCATAGTCCAGATGTTAAAAATGGTTGACTTGTAAAAGATGAAATTAAACCAGCATTTACACCTGCGACAACAGTAGACCCCACAGCTAGCGTATTTATCTGATAAAAATTCTGCGCAGCGTTGTTTGGCGTAATTGAAAGTTGATTGATAGTTGATCCACCACCATTTTGCCGATTCAAATATAAAATAAGACCGCCGCTACCTTGGATTCCTTGTGGGCCGGTGGGTCCTGTGGGGCCGGTGGGACCTGTGGGTCCGGTGGGTCCTGTTGGTCCGGTGGGTCCGGTAGAGCCGGTGGATCCGCTGGGTCCGGTGGGTCCGGTATTGCCAGTAGGCCCAGTTCCAATCGAATAAATATCTAACACCGCTTCCCCTAACCAGTTATTCCCTGTCGACGTAAGAATATTGAACGAAATATCAGCCGCAGGAGGTGACGCCGGTGCTGCTACAATCGCAATACTCGTCACATTATTTTGCTGAAGACCGCGAGTATTTCTGACGATATAACATGACCATTTTTGTATAAATGGTGTATAAAGATTCGTGCTTACATCGCTGAAATATCCGCCAACGCCTTCGATGACTTGGGCATTCTGTTCTGGTGTATTATAAATCCGAAACGTCATCACCATTTCAATCGAACTTACATCTGTAGGCGGAGGAATAATCATGAATTGACTACCTGATGAATCCATACGATTTACTAAGTTCGCGGTGCTGGATTCCGTCATGTAATAATAGTTATTCATCACATAATCATCGTTGATCACCAAGCAAACACTATATGGGACGTTGAACTGACGCCCGCTGTTCAATAATGTCGCATTATGCCGTTTTCCGCGAAATGTTGCAAAATAAAACTGGTTTGTTTGGTTGATGCTCAAATCGCCATTACGAATACGAAAACTCGATGTTCCAGGAAGAATAGAATTCGTTCTTACAAGTCCAGCTATGGGTCCTTGAGGTCCTGTGGGTCCGGTGGGCCCTGTGGGTCCGGTGGGTCCAGTTGAACCGGTTGGCCCATCAATACCATCTAAGGTAACATTATAAACCGCCGACGCAGGTTGTCCCCACTGATCATAATAATTTCCTTGGATATTTTGGGTTCGATAAAGAACAATCACACCTGTTGCGGATGTATATGATTTTACAGTCGCTTCGAAATAGCGTATTAGTGGTTGGCTACGATCTGTGACAACAACAGAGTTACCAGCAACATACGACAAATATGGTTCAACCGGCAAAGTCACCTCATTATAATCGACAAATGGAACCGGTATCGTCACAGATAACGGAACATATATAATTATTCCGGATGTGTCGACCTGTGATGTTGCTGTAAATGTATTGTATCGATCACCGCGTGGACCGGTGGGACCTGTTGGTCCGGTGGGCCCGGTGGGTCCGGTGGGTCCGGTGGGGCCTGTGGAGCCGGTGGGTCCTGTTGGTCCGGTGGGCCCGGTGGGGCCTGTGGAGCCGGTAGGTCCGGTGGGTCCGGTGGGTCCGGTGGGTCCGGTGGCTCCTGTAGGTCCCGATAAACTGAAACTAATAATAACATCCGGATCTAATTCAGTAAAATTACTAGTTGTAGGTGATGACACCCGTGATACCTCCATTCTATAATATGGTTTTCCGTTGACGATATTATCCAAACCGGTTCTCGTAACACCGTTATTTACTATTTTAAAAATAATAAACTTGTTGAAATCGGTGACGCTTTGAACTCGTAGGTATCCATATTTATCACGTGACGCGTACTCGTTGATCGTGTCTAAAAATAAAGATATTTCCGTCCCTGAAATATCACTTATGTCATTTCCATAAGGGTCTTGTGAAAAAGCGATACTGTTGATATGGATTACTGAGGTTTGAACATGAATATTATTTTGAAAACGTATTCTTCCTCTATTTGGAATCGTGTCTCCATCTGGTAAATCAACCTTATATCGAAATGTGTTTACGGGCGTTGGTGAGAATCCGACAACACCGGTAGGACCTGTACAGCCGGTAGGACCTGTATTACCGATCGGTCCTCGCTGTCCTGTTGGACCTCGATCACCCTGACGATCTGCCTTTCCGGGTGGACCGGTTGGCCCTTGAAGACCTGTATCTCCTCGCGGACCTGGACTACCTTCTTGAAACGTCCAACCGCCAAGACCAGTTGGACCCGTTGGACCTGTATAACCTGACATTTATTTACCAATATTTAGTCTGTCTTATTAAATTATGTTACTATTGTTTTTTTTATATTACGATAATTACAGATTATTATATATATACTTATTAGTAATTTAAGTAAAGGTTGATTGAAATGAGTTCTTCGCGTTGTTTTGAAAATAGAACATTCCATATTTATAAAAACCCCGATGTGAACTCATGTAATGAGTCAAGTGAATACATCCAAAAAGTGAAGTTTGGCGTGATTTATAATGAAAATTGTAAAATTGTATCTGCTGCCACAAACGGTCTTTCTCAAAGCCAAGTAGCACGTTCGTTCGGCGTAAAGTATCCCAATTACCAAATTCGAAATGATATATTTGATGTATCGTGTAATGTTATCAAACATTTATAATTATGCTATTTCGGTTATTAGGATGCCGTTGCTTCTGATGTCGGAGGGAGTTTATGACATATTCGGCCTATACACGAACCAATACAAAATATCGAAAATACGACACCTACAATTATCATTATAACATGGGTGATTGACATGATTTAACTGGTATAACGATAATACTAAATTACTAAAAAAATTGAAATCGTTTTGGATATATAACCATTATAAAATGTGAAAACAGTCGTAGCACGTGAGAAAATGATTGAATATGGATTGTCTGTGTCTTTAGAATCGAGCCCGCGCACACCATTAACGCCTTGTGCGATAACGACGGATAATGAATATGACAACGACCTGGTGGCGGAGAGATGTTTTGCTCCTCGACGCAAACTGTCATTCGCGCGTTTGATGGCAGAGGTGGAGTCCGTAGACAACGACGAAGTAAGTATTTCCCCCCGTGTATTATTTTCAGGAATTGTTGAAGACAGCAACAGCAACAGCATCAGCAACAGCAGAACGATGATTCGCCGAAATTTGACTGCTGACTTTAGTAGTTTGTCGCCTGTGTCATTCGGATCGTTGTCATCTAGCTCTGTCGTAAAACATACTGAACAAACAGAATATATTGGAGAATGTGGTGTCTGTTATTTACAGCTTCCATTACGCGCCAACCATGTCTTTACGTTGTGCGGACATTTGTTCTGTCTGCGTTGTCTCTTGAAATGGTGGGACAATTCTACGACATGTCCGTTATGCCGAGCGGAACTATTCACTGATGACGATACCGATGCGGACCACCACTCAGCGGAACAAGCGGAAGAAGCGGAACAAGCGGAAGAAGCGGAACAAGCGGAAGAAGCGGAACAAGCGGAACAAGCGGAAGAAGCGGAAGAAGCGGAAGCGGAGAGAATTTGGATGCGGCGTGAATTTTGGAATGGTCGAGTGGATCATTTTGTTGATTCTGATGGAGAAGAACACTACAATAACAACGGAGGCATGCCGCCTTTACCGACATTCGGAGTAACACAAATCAACCGATATCTACACCAAGATACACATTTGGATTGGACTAGAAACGGTTCGATTCATTTAGACGACACACTTCTTCAACATGTAAATGAGGTTGAAATTCAAGGACTTCAAGAGAACAGATTTATCGCTATGAACCTTTTCGCTCGTTCCATATTTTGCGAAACACTATTTGATTCTTCGAGTATGGGATTTTTGGGCTCAGTATCAGAAGGAGAATTTGTTCCCAAGAATGACTGGGTGTTTATTGTTCACGAAAATCGGCACTTATCTCAGCGTATGATAATGTATGAATTTGTCATTCGACGCGGAAGTGTTCTCAGTCCTTTGTTTGAAGTTAATCTATTTGGCTTCATCAAAGATGTTGCGATTCAACAAATCAACGGGATGATGAATCATAATGATCACGACGGCAACACTTACGATTTTGAATGGGAAGAGAATCCCGAATACGTATTTATCGCAGATGTATTTACGCCATCGGACTTTTATATTGATGCTAACGCTTTGCGATCTTATGGAGGCTACAATATGGAAGAAGGCACGATTACCACGCAAGAATTAGCGATTCCATTTTCGCAAGTTCGTCGGTTGTATCTCATCCGCGGTCATGAACGATCATGAAAAAAAAAAGAATTTAAAGAGATATATTGTATATGACATGGAAGGGATATGTGCTCCCTTCAAAAAATAAAATAAAAAGTGTTGTGCGCGAATGGTCGAGTGGTCTAAGACGCATCGCTTAAGACGATGTTCCTATCGGAGCGCAGGTTCGAACCCTGCTTCGCGCATTTTTTATATTGTATTGGCCTTTATAGCTCAGAGGTAGAGCATCACACTTGTAATGTGGGGGTCTCTGGTTCAATTCCAGATGAGGGCATGGTGCATCTGCGTCTACTCTTTATTATGTCTCTGTAGCTCAGTGGTTAGAGCAGTCGGCTGTTAACCGAAAGGTCGGAGGTTCAAATCCTTCCAGGGACGATATTATTTTATTACAACACTTCGCAATAATTAGTGATGTAATAAAATGTAAAAATTATATTATTGTCGTTTTGATACAATCATTCAATACAGTATTTTATTTCCGTTCTAAAAGATTTCTACCAATATAGCTGTGAATATCATGAATCAGATTATCGTTGTATATTTCGGCCGGAAAAGCAATAGAATTTCTACAATCGTGTCTACACATCGGTAATATTTCGTTTATCAAAAATACGATATAATTATGTTTCTTAAATAATGATACAATCCTATCATAATTGTCAATTTCTAAGTGTTGTTCAAACGTTATTATTGGCCGGAATGTATTGATTATATTTTCACTTCCTTCGACGACCTTATATTCCATACCTTCTACATCTAAGTGTATATAGCCAATATTATCGATCTTTTTTGATGCGTATAAAAAATCCAACGATACACCTTCTACTTTATTTCGTCCATTTAACATAGGGTTTCTATATACGAATGAACAATGACATAAATCGTCATCCGTTGTTAATAATTCTGTTCTGTTTGTTATAGCATATTGTAGCGTTTTCACATTTGTAATTTCATTCAATTTACATGTTTCGTTTATAAAGTCGCAATTTTTTGGTGAAGGATCTATCGCATAAACGATACCACTTATGTTTTTTGCCCAAGGTATAGAATTGTCTCCAATCCAAGCACCCAGATCGATGATGTTGTTTTTTATAATTTTATTTTTTATTAAAAATGTGTTTATTCTTCTAAATAGCACTTCTTTATTCACTCGCGATTTGAATGTGTTGGATTCAGGATTATCGAACAACGATATTACAACGTTATCATCATTTGTAAATGTGACTTTTTCCATGACACTTTAGTATTATTATATTTTACAAGTGTTTATATTTTACAAGTGTTTATATTTTATTTACGTATATATAATAATGTCATTTCCAAAAAGAAATAGTCAAAGATATCGTGGGCGTGGTGGGCGCGGATCTAAAAAACTGCGTCAAAAAAGTGTTGGTTCGTCGAATTCGTTGATAAAGGAACTTGGTATCGCTGGTTCGCTTGTTGGTGCGTCAGCAATAACACAAGGTTCCGAACTTCAAGACCAGAACCAGCAAGCGCAGCAAGACGACCTTATGTTCGGCGGTAAAGGGGCTCGTGCCAACGTCGGTCGTCGCAAACCGGGTTGTGCCAACGACATCGCTGACCATATCCTCTGTTTTCTGGAATTATTGAATACCATTAAGATTTATCACTGGACTACATTGTCTTATCCCACGCATAAAGCAACCGATGAACTTCATGGAAAGTTGAGCACTTTGGTGGATTCATTTATTGAAATTTATATTGGACACTGTTCGCGTGGTCGTGCGGGTGCGGCTGCGGGTGCGGGTGTTCCTATCTTTCGGTTTAGAACAGCGAAAGACACGTGTATTTCTTTTTGTGAGTGTAAATCTCTCGATGCGTTCTGTAAAATTCTAGACGAAAATATTATTCATTTGGAAGGATTGACGGACCGATTGAATGGATATACCGATTTAGTAAACATTCGTGACGAAATGGTCGGTGCTTTGGCGCAAGCGCTATATTTATTACGTCTTACATGAATGAATGAATGAATGAATGAATGAATTATCCGCAACATCCTGAAAAGAAACATCGAAACATTCGTTTAAACCTGCCACAATCTTGGGGGGTCTTGGACGAGACGTCTTCGGATGGACTGTCTGACGATGAATCCGTCACAAGGATCGTTTCGGTGGTGGCGGCGGTGGTGGCGGTGGTGTTGGCGGTGTTGGCGGCGGTGTTGGCGGCGGTGTTGGCGGCGGTGGCGGTGTTGGCGGCGGTGTTGGCGTTTTCCTGTAATAACAAAAATTCAAGTTCATTTTCTTCGATTGAAAATATCGACGTGTTTTTATTGTCTTTGTTAAAATCAATAATCGATTCAATCATGTGTTTGACAATACCCGTATTCACAAGTCCATGTAAATAGGTTCTTACAGAATCATTTGAGCTATGGTTTTCAATCATATAAACAACTAGCTCTTGGATATTTTCCGTCGATAATTTCGCAATCCACGCTGAACATGAACGTTGAATTTCTATCGCAAGAATAATATATGAGAAAAAAGTGTGAAGCGTTATTTTTCGGGAGAAGTTCTTATCTCTCATAAGTTTAAGTTTGAGTGTTTCGAGAGATTTATTGAATGTTGGGCTTTGTGATATCGGTGGTTGTATCGACAAGTGTTGGTCTTGTGTTAACGGCAGCGACTGCGGTGACGACTTCGGTGATGACTTCGGTGATGACTGCGGTGACGACTGTAGTGACGAATGTAACGTTGGTGACAGCTCGTCTAGGATATGACTACATTCGGGAATTACAGGAAGGGAATGGGATACGACAGGATTATCATCCACCTTCTGAGCATCGTGACCTAACTGTGACGGATGTTGATCTTCGTAATCCGAATAAGTAGGTGATCTTGTATAAGGATGAGATGGTTGTTCATCTGGATCAGAGAGAACGCCATAGTCATTTTCAGGTGATCGCTCTATGAGTTCGGTAGTTGGAGAAGGATGTTGTTGTAATGAGCTGCTGCTTCCTCGTTTATTTTTCTTGTTTCCACCGGCCATTTCTTATATAGTATATAATTGTTATATAATAATACCTAATATAGTAATTTATAGAAATTACTTTATTTACTATTCTGTAAAAAAAACTTACCTTTCTTTTTTCTCCCTAATACGCGTAACGGTGCTGCTGCTGCTGCTGCTGCGCTGATGCTGTGCTTGCTTGCGCGTGGTCGGTCGCGGTTTGATTCATCATCGTCGTCCCTCACTATACATACACCGCCGCACACCACCAGAGTCTCAGTCCCAATTCCTGTAAGTTAAGTATTATAGCAGCTGGTTGTTGTTAGTGTTCCGCATCCGCCGCCGCCACCGCGGCTTCCTTCTCTTTTTTAACTGCTGCTCTTGCGACAATACACGCTTCTTTGATTTGTTTGACAACTTTGACGCGGTCATTCGCGCGGCCATCCGAAGTCAGGAATGCGACAAGATCTTGACGAACCCTCTTCGTGAGATTGTTGAGTGAAGTGAATTTACCGCGAGTCGTGTGTGGATCGAGAATGTCGCGGAGTGCGACGCCGGCGTTTGATGAAATTTGAGCGTGCTGTGATGGAACGCCTGTTGGACTCATTTGTCGAACTCGAATAATTTCCGCGTTGAGTGCGCTGTCCCACAACATCAAGTCGGTTTGTTTGTCCCTCGTTTGGATGTAAGAAGAGTCATAGGGTCCGTTTTGAATGTATGTTTTTTGAAGTTCGGCCTGAGTCTTTGATAATTCGATTCTGTTGGTGTCGCGCATTTGAATCAGTTCGTTGAATGTGATGCTGTCGTCCATGATGATTTTCACACGAAAGTTCTCGATCCCTTGTTTGAGAATCTTGAACTCTTCTTCCGAGAGATGCGGGGTCAAATGTTGAATGTTCCCCTTGTTGCGGGTTTTTTCGTCGTCCAGTTTCTTCTTCAATTGCTCAAACGCCTTTTTCACGTGAGTATTGGCTCCCATTCGATATACGGTGCGCGACTTGGGGCTTCTGCGGCGTTTCATTTCGACGGCGTGTTGATTCGCTTCTTGAGTGAAGGACCAAGTTTGGATTGCTCTCGAAGCTGCAGTGTCGGCGGCGGCACTTGTTCCTGGGCGCGGGGTGCTGCCTGATCCTTCCACTTCCAAAAGGAGGCTGCTGAAAGTTGCTTCGTATTCGGCGTCGTCCGTCATGCGGGGAAGTCCAGAAGCGTCGACGTCGGAGTCGATGGTATTGATGTGTCCGGTAGTGGTAGTAGTAGTAGTCATTTTCTGCGTTGCGTTGTTCTGTAGCGATACATTCTGTCAAAAATAGAAAAAGTATTTCAATTTTTTCCATCTTTCAGTCGGCGGTAGTTCATCATGAAATTTTAATTTTTTATTCATTTTATTTTTTACTGTCGCGAAAAAAATTGAAATCTTTTTTTTGGAATTTACGGGTAGGTAGTGTTTCAAGAACCCCTTGATGGAAATGGAAAGAACAGAGAAAACCGGTATGAATAACTGTGTTGGCCGTAGGCGTATTATCGTGGTGAAGAAGAAGAAACAGCAGCACGACGAGGAGGAACTCACGGAAATAGGTAAGTTTGATGACTACATAAAAAAATCCGGTCTTGAACCGAAGACATACCAGCGTGAGGGTGTCGAGTTCTGCCTGCGTCGTGAATCGGCGGCGGCGGCAGCGGCGGATAGTGGCGGGGTGGCGGTGCGCGGCGGTATCATCGCCGACGAAATGGGTCTCGGCAAAACCATCGTCATGATGGGTCTTATTCTCGCAAACTTGGCCGCGTATCGCCGCACCTTGATTGTTGTGCCAGTTGCGCTCATCGCGCAATGGGTCGATCAGATCAAGCGAACGATTATCGACACCGGCGTAAAACCTGACTTGACCGTTGCCGTATTTCATGGCTCCGCGGGGAAACGCCGTGTGGTTTTGAAAGAGACGTGCGGCGGTATCGAGTGGTGGCCCAGACCTCCCAAGAATGGGGGCGGGGCGGCGGGGGGAGGAGGAGGAGGGAAGGCGATCGATATCGTCATTACCACCTACGGTTGTGTTGCGATGGAAGAACCCGCGGCAACGGCGAGGGAGGATACGGCGAAACCGAAGAAGAAGAGTCCGACGTTGCCCCTAAGGACATTCTGTCCTGACCGTATTATCTTTGATGAAGCACATCATCTACGAAATAAGACGAGCCGTGTTTTCAAAGGCGCGATGCGTGTAACAGCGACAGGGAATACACGCCCGAGTGTCTGGATTGTCACTGGAACCCCTATTCAAAACAAAATCTCCGACCTGAAATCGTTGTGTTATGTTCTTGGGTTCGGAGTGCGTGATTTGATGACAGAAGAACAGCGACGGGCGATTCGCGACAAGTATGTATTACGAAGGACAAAGGTGAGTGTGGGTATGGTGGCGGCGGTGGAGGAGAGGGCGGAGAAGGGGGCGGAGAGGGCGGAGGGGGATGTGACATGTGCTCCGCGTCTTCAATCTCTCAAACATTACAAATCCCAAGTTCCTTGGACTTCAGAAAATGAACTTGCGTTGAGTCGCGAGATTCATCAGAAGGCGAGGAATACAAATGACCGTGCTGAGAGATTGAAACTTTATACTCGGATGCGCCAAATGTGCGTCTGGCCTGCGTTATTGAATACGAAACAAGGCGGCGGCGGCGGCGGCGGCGGCGGCAGAGGAGGAGGAGAAGGAGAAGGAGGAGAAGGATATGATGATGAAGAAGATACACATGGATTCGATATGAATGAGTTCAAGGCTGCGGTTTCAAAACAGAGTAAGATGGATCGTGTCATCGCGACGATGGCGGCTGAGGCGGCGGAGGGTGGTGGTGGTCGCAAATCTATCGTGTTTTGTCATTACCGTCGAGAGATGACACAGTTGCGCGACATGTTGTTG
>Ga0194117_10002432_pt1 | contig 19857 bp, 14 predicted proteins | sample TA2MahsurfametaG_FD_160579 | JGI IMG/M metagenome (GOLD analysis project Ga0194117, IMG submission 160579) | Freshwater microbial communities from Lake Tanganyika, Tanzania - TA2015009 Mahale N1 surface | ecosystem: Environmental > Aquatic > Freshwater > Lake | place: Tanzania: Lake Tanganyika...
AAAATTGGGGTCTGCAGACTTGGATTTTTCGGTTTATTTTGGTTGTCTTCCTCTTCTTTTTCTTCTTGGAACCAAAACAAGACTTGATTCTCCCTCTTAGGCTTATTAATCTTCTTAATAGTCCATTTTCAGTTGCTCATCAGTTATATCGTCACAATAATTGACTTGTTTACGTACTCTGTTTCCTCGACCGTACTCTTTAGCTTTTTATGCTGCTTTCGGCTAAATAGTATTAAAGTTACTGCTTCAACAAACCAAGAAGGTATTTAGTCTTCGGACATCAATCTGTAATTGACTGCTTTAGACTCGCCTTACTCTTCATCTTCACCTTAAACTTATTTTTGTAAGCAGAAATTTTTATAGATTTTTCTTTCTTTTTCATATCTTTCTTAATCCATTTGCTGGAATCTCAAAAGTTCTTCCTAATTAAGTCTAAAATTACCTAATTCCTAGCAATGCATCGATTGATTTGTTAGTCATCAGGTATCTAGTCACGGCTACTTTACTCATCTTTATTACGCCTTTTGAGCAGTTCTTCAATTTTTTGCTTTCTTTAGAACTCACTACTATTCAAGTTGTAAAGACCACCTTGGATAAACAACTAATCTAAATTCATTTTGAAACCAGCTTTCTTCAAAATAGCTTCTTCTATAGGTGTATTTGTTATGAACCTTAAGACAATGACTTCTTTCTTTTGACCGATTCTGTGTGCCCTATCTTGAGCTTGCAAATCCATTTGAGGATTCCAATCAGAATCAAAGATGATAACAGTATCTGCTGTTTGAAGATTGAGACCTAGTCCTCCTGCTCTTGTACTCAATAAAAACACATCATATTATGAATCTTTGCTGTTGAAAAGTTGCATACGTTATCCTCTATCATCAGCTTTAGTACTTCCATCTAGTCTTAAATGTTTGATTCCTTTATACTCGAAGTAGATTTGCATAATATCCATAAGATGAGTCATTTGGGTGAAAATTAAAACTCTATGATTAAATTCTTTTAGTTTTGGTAAGATTCTGTCAATAAGTTCGAACTTTCCTGAAGATCTAAAGATCCAATCATGGAAACTTATATCATCGTAGTTTTTAAGGAACATGTAAGGGTGATTACAACACTTTCTTAGTTGCATCATCAGATTTGTTAAAGTTGTTGTTGATACCTTTCCTGAGTTATTGGCAAACTATAGTGCAGTTTTTCTAGAAATATTGTCATAAATGAGTTTCTGCCAAGCTGATAACTCTACTTTTATGACATGTTCTTTCTTATCAGGAAGTTAAGACTAAACTTCTTTTTTGACTCTTCTAAGCAAAAATGGACGCAAAACTTGATGGAGTCTATTAATAATAAGCAACTGCTCTTATTCTGTGAGAGATACAGATTATTTTTCACCAGTTTTCTTTGAAAGAGCAATAGAAAACCACTTCTCGAAATCATCACAACTGTTGAATACTTTTGGTAGTAAAAAGTTTAATAATGCCCAAAGTTCACCAAGATTATTCTGTAAAGGTGTTCCTGTAAGTAAAAGTCTATGATTGCTATGATACTGTTGACCTAAAACTCCTGCGAATTTACTTTTAGCATTCTTCATTTTATGTCCTTAATCGATGATAATGTATTTCCAATCGTATTTATTCAATCTAAGTCTATCTTTTAAAATGAAGTCATATGTTGTAATGCAAACATTCCATTTAGTACTTTTCATTACTTTCAAAATTTAGTTTCTTGTTGTAGGACTTCCTCTATAAACGACTTTTCGTATAGATGGAGCCCATTTATCAAATTAAGACATCCAATTTGATATTGTTGAAAGAGGTACTACAATCAAAAAAGGTCCATAGTTTTTTTTGAACTAGATTAGATAAGATAGGAGGGAAATCGTTTGGATAGTCTTTCCAAGACCCATCTAATCAGCTAAAATTCCGTTAAGATTATTATTGTAGAGTGATACTAACCATTGAAGTCCAACCAATTGATAGTTTTTGAGTTCTCCCCCTTCAAGTATAGAAGGTTGCTTTTTGATATCCTATTTTACAGTATGTGTTAGGTTATAGTAAATTTTGTTTGAATTGTTAAAAGTAGCTTAGAGACTTTACTCAGTTATCTGTCCTTCTGGCTACTTTCCCTCTCCTCCTTCCTAGTTTTAATCTTGAGTGCTACCTTTCTGAATTAGCACCTTAGCCCCAAGCTACTTCAAAAACTTGTCAGTTTGATTTAAAAGTTCTTTAATTTTATTGTTTTTCTAAAGTTCAACTAGTTTGAAGTAAGTCTCCATATCCTGCTTTTTCAAAGCAATTAGCCTTTCTTCTGCTTTCTTATCTTGTATCATTTATTTTTCTTTCTTCTTAATGTCATAATTTGCCTTAGCCTGATTTGATAACTTTTTACGATCTTTCTGTTTTTTACGATGCCACTCAAGGAACTCTTCTTTGTGAAGCCTCAAATGTTGCATAAATTCTTTATGCTTGATTTTTTTGCGCCTCTCATGATCACTCTTTACTTGATTCTCCATCTTTTAGACTCGATTAGCTTAGTTGCGGTTTTTTTGGAGTCTTTATCTCCTGAAATAGTTGCGATCAAGCAGCTGTTCCTCAAAGAGCCTTACAGATTTATTATCATTTTTAATACCTTATAAAATTTTACCAAAAACAGTGTAATAGATGTCCCGAACTCTCAAAAATCTTTTTTAGATGGTAAGTTTAAGAAAAGTTTAGTGAGTGTAGGCATTCTTGTGCAAAAGGAGGGAGTCAATTTCCTACTGAGCTTGGGTAATAATTTTTTTGATTTGTTCTGCGCTATCCTGCGGGTGATCCCTGAAGGGTGAACGGATGGTGCCAGTGATCATGGATTTAAGTTCCTGCTCTTTCTAAATTTTATCGCGATAATAAGTAACTAATTATAAAAAAAGAATACCTAGTTTTGTAGTCAATTTTTATTTCTAAGTTTGCCAAATATTCGAATGGAGTCCTGTCCAATTTAAGTTCGTGGGTACCGGGATGTTCCTTATCAGATGCTTGTAGGCCAATATCTGAGATTGTAGAAGATAGAGCTGTGATTGTGATAGAGGCCCGACCTTCTGAGACAGCACTTAATCGTCTCCGATGGTCTTGTTTTCCAAAATTTCGTAGTAGAGGGTTTGGAACTTGTCACTGTCGGTGATGTTATCTTTCAGTACTTCCTAGCTGCTCTATGCTAATTATAGACCTACCTTGATGAGAGAGGGGGCTATTTGTTCCATTATTTTTTAAGCGCACCAACTATTATATGTTGATTTGTATTTATGAAATAAACAAACATTAATTGAGCATTAATATTGATGGTGCAAACATATTCATTTCTTACTGCACACACGCTAGTATCATTGTCCTAGCATGTATTCCCTTGGATTTTATATCCTTTAGACTTCGTTATCAAAAGGAGGCATAAAAAATTTTAATTTTAAAGCAGCTCCCAATTATACTCTTTTTTTATTTTAAGGCTTTATTTAATATTTTCTCTTCTTAGAATAATATTCTTCTTATTATCCAATATTTTATTAAAATCATAACTCAGAGATAAGTTGGCAATCCACAAATTATCGAGCTTTTTTTAAAACCACAACATACTTTTGAGCACTCTCCGTTCTTACTACACACGCTATTGGTTTAAATATTCTCTTTTTTCATTTACTAATATCTGCTTTTCTCTAGTTGTAGATGTTATCTCCACAAAATCCTCCAACATCAAAGTCCTCGGAGTTACAAAAAATCTATTTTTTCTTCTTCGTCTCAACTAATTAGGAGGTCCCATTGCATTTTTTTCTCACAATATAGCTTCATTTAGTACCATCTTCAAGTTTATTATATACTTTATAGGTTTCATTGAACTTGCATATTGAGGTCAAAATACGAACAAATGATGCTAATTTGATGAAATCAAACAAATAAAGATGCAAAATATCAAAATAACGATTATTCATTCAAGGTATTTATGGTGTGTCAGTCTGAGCTATTTGACTTTATCCATATTTATTCGTTTGGAGCGTGCCACCTTTGATATACAACTTTGTGTATCTTTCACATCATTCAACTTTTGGCTTATCAATTTATTTGTTACTGTATCTATGGTGTTCAAAATTGAGAGAAAATGGTCCGTCTCAATCGTCTACAGTTTTTTTTAAAAATGATCTTTGGATTTTCGAGAGTATTTTAAAGATACAGGGTTTCTTCTCATTAGTGAAGTGCGACTTCTTGGTGATTTCTGGCTCTATATTTAAGTTTGAATTGCTCCGATTTATATTGTGTCTCTGAGCAAACTCAGAGAGTTTCTTTTATTATTGTTGATGTCATCAATAGTATTTTTTGAATCTTTTTATCTTGAAGGAGTGTAAACAAAAATACCTCTTTTCTTTTAGCAGGAGTAACTGATAGTCATATCCCTTGAAATGGATTAATTCATTTTCTTATCTTAATATGTTTGCATTCTGTTGAATTTATCCAATTTCGTAAAGATTTCATTTATGATAGACTATGGTCTTGCTTGGTTGTGTGTACATTAATTAATAAGAATCTTCTCAAATTTTGATTTTATGTTTTTGATGATGAGTTAACTCTGATAAGCGGGAATGATCTCATCTTTTTAGCTATAGACAAAAATGATAGGGATTCTTAGTTTAATTTATTTGTTGAAAATAATTCCAAAAGGATTGTATTTTTCACCTATGCTCTCTCTTAAAATTCTTGTAAATGATTACTCTACATAGTTTAAAGCTATATCCAGTACAAAATTAGGAATCGACATCTTCTTAGTAGCTATTTACTTAGCAATATCTCTAAAATTATGGAAAGGTGAATCTAGCACAATACCTTTCACTAAAGATTCGCTTTCAAAAATATTTGAAGATTTACTATTGATCATCGAATTTCTCAAAGAAGTGCCAGTTGAAAATATGTTTCTCCTCTATTTGGTTGAAGTTAGTTGATAATTCTGTGTGGCATAATATAAGGTTGCTACAGCCCCCATACTTCTTCCCCAAATGAAGAACTCCTGTATATATTTTTTTCTATGGAGATAAGTTATAACTGGTTCTTCATAATTGAATCTTTACCTATATCTTCGTGTTATTTAACTCCATAAGTTATAAACTATCCTTGGCTTTTGCCACTTCCACTCATATCAAAAATACAGATACAATAATTTTTGGGTAAATGTTGAGCTATGTTGAGAGCTTCCAAACGGCTACTCCCCAGCCCGTGTAAGTACACTATACATTTTGTGTTCAATTCTTTTTATTTATCTCTTCCTTTTTCAATATTTCGATGTCGGATCAATGTGCCTTTCATTTTTTATTGTCGATTATTGTACAGCTTTGTAAGATCTTCTATAACGAAGCTTTTTTCATCAAGGTAGTAAGCTAAGTGATTGAAGTTTTACAAATGCAATCTTAGGAATAGTTAGTTTGCTTAGATTTGAGTAACTCTTCGACTAATCCATCGAAAAACGAACGATTTGCTGCCATTTTTCGTAACTAATAATCACTGATTAATAAATATTGCTAACTGTAATTAATAAATAGCCAACCTAGAAAACTCATAATAATACTTAAACCGAAAATCGAAACTTCATATAATTCACCTCAAAGTAACTCTTAATTGATTTTTAATAAAAGTAAGCGAGAATAGAATCAAGTCAAAAATGCAGTGGATCAGTCTAAAGCAGCACTGAGTGCTTCGTATGTTTGCTTTCTTTATTTGTCAAAATGTCGAGACATGAAGGTGAAGCCTTTACCACAACATTTCTTCACATCTTGCAAACAATATCGAGTATTACAACTATTACAAGCTAAAATAGATAAATAGAGATAGTATTTGCACTCATTACAACTCATTCTGTCGTATTTCAAGTGCTTATCTATTATCTCTAGTTTCGTTATCTTTACTTTTTGCAAACACTTCTTTAACTGTTGCAATTCCAAGTTTACAATCTTCTTATACTCTTTTTAAATCTATATAAAATCATAGTTACTATCTATTTATCTATGTCTTTATCTCCTATATTTCCTGCAATTAACCATTAATAACAAACAACTGGAGGTTTACGTTTTTTATTTTGCTGGTTATAAGCTATTGCACTCTTAATCACAGGAAGGCTCTAAACACTGATCATATTGACTGCTTATCCGACATTAAAGCCTTGAGAAAAACCACAGTGGTAAGCATTGAAAAATGTTAAAATATACTAAGCCGGTCTTTGATAAGCTTTATAAACTTTGATCCCTTCCTTTACAAGCTGAAGAGGATCTACCATGTATGTAATACTTTATAAAAATGTTCTTTGACCCGTAGTTTTTAAGATAAAATTATCGAATTTTTATTTGTCGCTTTCTGGAATTATGTACCAAGTCTTAGTAGATCCCATATGATTATAATTAACAGAATTCAGCCAAAGATCTTAAACATGCCAGCAAAAAACAGAAAAGAGCATACCCATATAAACCCATGGGGTGGTAACTCCACTTATTTTTTAATGGTTAAGATCTGAAAATTTTACAATAGAGGATGGAGATTTATAGAGATTATTCAAATTAAAAAAATTTTCAACGTAATTGAAATTCTAATCTGCAGTTTTGGTAGTTTAAAATAAAGGAAAGCCAGAACCAAATCTATTGACTGGCAAGTCAGCAGCATATTAGACAACTGTCTTCTCTTTAGAAATGAGTTAATGATTATTAGATGAAACGTTAACATTTTGCCAAAACTAATTTTAAAGGCATGCTTCTTCAGACGATCCTAGCTTCTGATATTTAAATTTGTAGTTTTTTTAAAATTCTTTGGCGATTTGGATAAAGCTCAAAATGGTATGCTCTTCTATTCTCTCAACAAAAGGCTACGTAAATGATAAAAAAATATAAAGAATAACATCAATGGTTGATGTTACGATTAAAAAGAAGTCTTACCTTGCCCTACTTCAGTCTGTGCAGTTTTTGGACACGTGTATTGATGGGCTTTTCATTATAGCGTAAAGAAAAAGGAGAGTTCCATTAAGCACAAGCTTTTAATTTTATTGCGCCGTATTCCTTGTAATTTAACTGAAGAAAACTCATCAATTTGATGGGGTCACCCTGCATTTGCTATCTACTTAACTAAACCTCAGGAATTTCTCTCATTTTTTAGTACTCATTCATATTTTTTTCTTAAATGTTAAGTCTGCCGTTTCTAATTTTTTTAAAACTCTGGTGACATTTAGATCTAGCCTAGCCATCAGAGTCAATGATCCCATTTTTTTGAGAGTTTTTTGAGCAACTTGAGGTGCTTGTTCTTAGTTTCATATTTCTTCCTTTTTTAATTTATATTATTGAAGCTTATCATACCGAATAAATGTTGAAAATTTCTTTTTATAAATACTATGTTAGTTCAGATAATCATCAACATTCTTGTTGTTGCTTGGTTAAACTTTTTTAGAAGTCAATTTGAAGTTATCCACATTGAAATTTCGAATCCTAAATCTCAAGTATTTAAACTTATATAATATTGTATGTAACACGAGACATACTGAATTTAAACCTATCTATTCGCTTCTAAGAGATGCTCTTAAAGTATGGTAGTTTCTGAGAGCCGAGTTGTAAATATTTCTAACATGTATTTTGTAAAGGTAGTGTTTAAAAACCAAAATACTTTATAATTAGTATATGATTTAAGGTCCTCGCTCTAAAAACTGAAACATAAAAGAGTAATTTTGAAAATGTTGCAAGATTAGAAATGTTAATAAATTTTAATTTTATTAAACTTAGCGAGATTTACAAATTTAGACCGAGATACAACATCTATCACACAAAATCAGCTCAATATATTTTGTGCTATTCTTTAAAAAGAAAAGTATTAACTTAATAAGTAACTTCATTGGGAATTTTTAATTGTACACACGATATGAAGAATTTTAGTTAAGACAAAGTAAGATCTAAGACTTAAGTAAATAAAAGAGTCTTACACTACATTGAAGAGGCTTAAAATTTATTTATTTTGAAAGGAAAGTGTTTATATTCATTTAATAGAAGTATTTGATTATCTTTTCAAAATTTATAAACACTTGCGACATTACTTTAGAGTTAAATTGAAAAATAATAAAATGTAAAAATGTTGACTATCAGGAAAACTTAACCTTAATACTTGTATTCGATATTTACTAATTTTAATACAGAGACAAAGCTAGATAAACTAAAAGACTATTTCCCTTCTTAATTTCTATTGTTATTTTTGCTATTTTTACAATTCGTTATAATCTAGTGATTTGAATTTGTTATAATATAGTGATTTTTGATTTACTATAATCTAGTGATGTTTGATCTACTATAATTTAGTCATATTTGAAAACAGTATGTCTTCTTACTGCCTTCTTCTATTTCTGCTCGTCATTACGCATTCCCAACCCTGTCAACCACAGTTCTTAATTCCCAATGTGCTCCAAGGTAAGTATTACCATATGTAGATACCTTCGATATCTTGAGTTTTGAAAACAACGATCGAAATTCTAACGCTCAGTATACTTATCCTTTTAACCGAAATTATTTTGGATCCTAACCCATCCCACTTCTCTGTAGATGAAATGTAACACAGCTATTTCAGGATTAAATGTACAAGGTCTATCTTCTATTAACTATTTAATCAGCTCATCCATCAAAAACAATACACTTGTTATCAGTTTGAAAAGCAATGAGATGACATGGAAAAAAGCTACTATTTGGATGATACTGCACTCTCGGAAAGATATCTCTCATAAAATCACCACATTGAGTATTAAATTTGTTATCAAGCAACCTCGTCCAATATAAAATCTTCTCTGAATATTAAAGCATCAATGAATGCTCAGAATATCGCATATTTTAGCAATTTTCTAGGCATAGAAGCCTCTGCAGCAACTCAATATACTTTTCAATTATAAACAATTAAAATAGGAGGAAAAAATGTTAATATTATGGCAATGTGCAGTATGAAAGCAAATCTTACGATTCAAACCATTTTCTTCGATACTGCTCAGAAACAATTTGTGTATGGATATCAAAAAATCCCTGTAAATTTATTAAATCAATTTTATGGAGTGTGGATGGAATTTGCACCTGTCATTTACTCTTTGATAGGTTTTAACACGTTATCATTTTCTGGAAACAGTATTCAGCTTGATCTATCATTGGATCTTTCATCTAACTATTTACAAATAAGCCGCTCACAATCTATTTCTTCTTTAGAACTTGCTTTCTTTTCTATTGGACAATCTCCATCTTAAGTTTGTACTCCTTGTAACAACTTCATTTCTGTAAATGGTTGTCAATTTACCTGTCCGTCAAATTCTTATGCTTATTCTTTTTCAAGTGGAGGTAAAACTTGCAGAACCTGTTTCCAACCTTTAGGCCAAAGTTTACAAAGCAATTAATGTTCTTGTCCTAACAATTAAGTTTACTATCAAGGTAATTGTTATAAACTTACAAATTTACCAGTAAATTGCTCTTCAAATCAAATACTTATAGGTAAAACATGCTACTTTAAAACCACAAATAAAACTTGCCAACCCAATTCACATGCGAGTCCAGATGAATCAAAATGCCTTTGTGATGACGGATATTAGCTATTTCAATCTCAATGCCTCAAAATTTGTCCAGAGCGTAGCAAGAGAACATCTTTTGGTATTTGTGCTTGTAATTATGGATACATTATGAATTCTTCAAAACTTTGTGAATCGATTTGCCCTTCCAACAGTATCTATCGTCTAGATCTTGGCCTATGTATTTGTAATTCCAACTATTAAATGGTGGATGGGAAATGCTCTGAATGTCCTAAAGGTCAATTTTATAATAGAGCAACTTCTTCATGCGTTGTTGCTTTTTTTAATAAAGCAGGAACTAGCTATAATCTTTCAGTATGCCAGTCAAACTAGATTTTAGTCAGTGGGAAATGTGATTGTGATAGTAAAAGTATAAGAATAAATGGAGTTTGTACTCCTTGCCCACAAACTACCTACAAATCAAATAATAGCTGCTAAAAATGTAATCAGTATTGTAATCAATGTTAAAGTTCTGTAAAATGTAATCAATGTCAAGCAGGTTTCAATCTAAAAACTTAAAAATGTTAAGAAATCTGTGGCGATGGAAGAAGATTTGCATTGGAATGTGACGATGGTAATAACTAAAACGGAGATGGATGCTCATCTGACTGTAAATTGTAACAAGGTTATGTTTGCTCAGGTGGAAGCTCAATATCTACTGATACCTGCCAAAAAGTAGATTTATCCATGAAGGACCTTAGTCTTTCTCTAGCTAGTCCTCCCAGATATGAATCGATTGGTATATTTGTTACATTTCGTGTTAGTCCTCCAATTTCTAGAACGAATAAACAGCTTTATAGTATGTTCCGCTTTGTATTTAGCAATGGAGCTAATCCAAAAGGTATAATATTCAACCAAAATGACAACGATCCTTCAGAGATATCAGTTTTTTTCGACTATAAGAATTCCTTAGTAAATGCACAGTTCAAGGTGTTAGTGACTGTTTAGTAAAAACCTTATGGCTCTGCTAAACTCGATTTAAGTCTCGACACCTTAAACAATCCAACGACTTCTTCACTTGATGTCAATAACAGAAACAGGAGAGGAAATATACTTTAATGATTCCCTTAAATTATGATAAATAATCAAGACTATAATCATCATAAGTCATAATGATTGGGTTTTCTTTTTTAAACAAATGCACTCACTCCCTCCTGCATTCCTTTGGTATCATAAAGAGGGTAGAAGAGTTTTCGCTCTAATGCAACTCCTTCGCTCATTGAAAGATTTTCATTCTGTTTGATACATTATTTGGCTGCGAGAAGAGCAGTCAATGGTTTGTTGGTAATTTCTTTGGCAATTTATACAACTTTTGTGTGTAAATCAGCTGTTGGGTATACTTCACTAACTAAGCCCATTTCATAGGCTCTCTTAGCGGGTATAAATTCTGAAGTAAATACATAGCGATTAGCATTAACTTTACCAGCTATTCTTGCGAATCTATATCAAAAATTTCTTACCTTTGGGTTCCACCGATACCTGGTATCAATCCAAGCTTTAATTAAGGTAAGGCAAATCTTGCTTCCTCAGAGCAAAAGACAACATCACAAAGTAAAGCCATTTCGCATCCTCCTCCCAAAGCAACTCCATTAACTCCAGCTACTATGGGTTTCTTAGCATTGTAGAAAGTATAATGAATTTCTTTGAAGATATCATTATTTTCGAAATCTTTGGATTTCTTATTTTGGAATTCTTTGATGTTGGCTCCAGCACAAAAAGCTTTTGCTACTTTGCTGAGCAAAAGGATTACCTTCACATCATTTGAAGATTCATGAGATCTAATGGCAGATGAAATGTTTGCTCTCATATCAAGGCTGAGAGCGTTGAAGTCTGAGGGACTGTTAAGATAGATGTATCCAATTTTATCTTAAACTTTGGTTTAGACTTTGTTGAATCTGATTTTTGTATTGAGAGTGGTAAAAGCTCTTTGAATCTGTCTCATATCTTATGAATATAATCACAGTAGCAATAATGTAATAAATACAGTTATCGCAAAGAAATATTAATTCTCTATCACTTATCAAACAGATAAAACTCAATACAAACGATAGACCTTAACTATTCTTGCAAACTATAGTTATAGGATAGTTAATTAACAATTATAAGTTATGGATAATAATCTTTCAGAATATACTTTGAGCTCGTTCATAATCTAATAACCCGAATTTGACACTCACACATTCAACAAACGATATACCTAACTTAACAAAATACAATCACATCACTTTTTTCCCATCAGGAGTATCAATTCATCTAACCCCATCAACACAGTCAATGTTATCTATAAAAATCAAGAGTATATTACTCTTGAAAATTATACTAAAAATAGGGAGTTATTACCAAGTCAAATAAAATCAGTTATATGGCAAGTCACGAAGTTGATGGTCGAATGCGAACGACTTAAAATTAATCATTTACGGCTGTCAACTAAAACGATAGTAGTTGCGAAATCTGGCAGTTTAATAGAGAATAACTAAAGTAGACCAAAGAACCCTTTTATTTTGGTCAGAGATTTTTCTTTTGGTAAATAATTTTCTAAAGTCAGTATGGGCAAAAAGTTATAGATTTTTTAATTCCTACATCCCAAACTTTCCATTTAAAATGGACCAATCAGTTTCAAGCCTAATTTTTATGACTCATAGTTCGATATATGGTCATTTGGTATAGTTTTATATTACCTGATTTATAAACTTTCACCTTTTAGAAAAGAAGAAAGAGATATCTTCTCTAAAACGATTCTCAAACAATTTCTTAATAAATAATACTAGATCTCTTTCCATAACAAGAAATATGCAAGTATAAACGATATTATCGAAAAATGTCTGAAATCTTAGTTCAAAGAATGGAGACAAGTATAAAAATTTATGGTTAACTAAGAATAAATCTACAATGAAATCGATTTTATATCAATACCTTTCCATTAGTTCTGTATCAACCATATAACCATAATGTATCTTTTCAGCTCAATATATTAGATGATTTCATAGCAAATTCAAAAATCAACACATCCTTTTTGGAAAATCATCATCTAGAATCAAAATATACCATTTGTGCTGTTAACAGCAGAATATGTTCTACTTTTGATTAGCAATACTCATAAACGCTTTTTGTCGCTTTATCATTCTCATTTTGTTGTCTTATAAAAAATTAATCTATTCCAATTGATAGAGCGGCTTAAAACTATTACTGAATCTATAGAGAGTTAGATTAAGTATATTAACAAAAGTTGGCTTATTCCGAAACTTTTTGGTAAAGAAGAGACATCTTTAACTCTGTAGATTATTCACCAAATGCAACTCAATTTTGCAAACATAATCTTAAAAACAGGAATTAATCGCAAAAGTGTAAGGTAGTCAGGTCAAAAAGACAAACCTAATCTAAAATCGTTTTTAAAGGCCTCATAGTTCAGGCGTATGGGTGGTTGGAGAAGTCTATAAATTTTATTTGACTTTTGTGACTAAATGATATCAATCTTCAACGGTACAAAAAATCACATGAAGCTGCTATTTCAACACATTTACTCTTCAAAAATATTGAATGATATCGCCATCTATGATTTTAAGTTTAACTTCAAGTGACTCTTCATAAACAAAGATTTTTTGATGATCAATATGTTTGATGATTAACAGTGCATAATATTTAGACTATTTAAATGCGGGATAAAAATAACGAAGAAAAAGGTAAATATATCACAAAGTAGCTTGGAGACAGACTCTATACGTTGATAAGAAGCAGTTGTAGTCTTTGAATAAAGATATACCAAAACTTTTCCCTTTCTCAATGACAGTCACACCTTGGGCATAAAAAATATCTAAAATGATAGCGTAATACGACACCTCAGAAACAAAAATCGCAAAAGAATAAAAAATGACATTCCAAAAACTAGGTTAAATCGCATCAGATGTAAATTCTCTGAGATAAATTTTGAAATTTTATGATCAAACAAATGAGTATCTTGTCAAAGTGCAATCTGTATCTGAAAATACACTAGCCAAGTTATAAAACTTTAGGGGCAAAATGGGCGTTATTTACTAGTAATTAACAGAGCAATAATAAAAACTTAATGATGAGTTGGAACTAATAAATCACAAAATTGAAGGGATGGATAGAGATGAGGGACACGAGATGAAATAAAACATTAAGAATGGCAATAAAGAAGTAAAAATGTGGGATAAAGTTAACAATCTCGCTAATCATCGGAAAAATAAAATATAGTAGTAGGATTAACCTGAAGATAATTAACTAACCCACATCGAAAAACGCTTGAAAGAAACTTAAAAAGAAGTATAAACAATATAAAAAACAATCGCTGCTTTAGGAAGAAATTTAGGTTGGTCTGAAGAAGATCACAATGATTTTTTGAGCATATGGACTCGAGCATCTACAAACAAAAATTATTTTCAAATTGAGGAGTAACTTCAAGGGTATTTCCAGTTTTATACTGCTTAGGAAATACAAGAACATATGAATAAGTACATTAAATGGAAAAAGCTAACATAGGAGAAGAAAGAGCTTATCATCATTTACAAAAACATAAAAGAGTAGAAAAAGATAGCGGAACTGAAGGTATTGAATCTCTAAAAAGCACAAAGTAAAGAAAAGAAAGATAGATAATAGCAACGCAGAAAGTAAGAAAAAGAGCAGGAGCTGATGAAGGAGAAGATAAATTAATGGAAATAAATAAAAAATAGAGAAAAAAGAGAGATCGAAGAACGAAAGATAAAAGAGGAGCAATAGAGAAAACGCATATAAGTCTTAAAAAGACAATAAATCGAATAGAAAAATAAATAATTACTTCAAAGATATAAAATGGAAGAGGCCGAGAAAAAATAACAATAGCTAAGAAGAATAAAATCAGCAAGAAAACCAAAACCAGTAGACAAGTAAGCTTAAGAACGTATTCGTGCTAGATAGGCACAACTCGTACAAAAAAAGATGGAACTGTATAACCAAAAAAAGAGTTAATAGGAATACCAAAAGTATGTAAATTGATCCTTATTTAGAAAGAACAAAAAGTTAAGGAAGAAAAGTTCATCAAATTTTCACATATTGGTAATAAATTATAGCAAAAAACTACAGCTATCTTAGAGAAGTAACGTGAAAAATTCGATGGAAAATTGAAAAAAGATGCGAATACATTTGGAGGTCAAATAGTGATGACAGGTGTTCGTGCCACTCCTGCGTGGATGAAAGGAATATGATGATAATTAGAATATTTTATGTGTGTATTACCCTAACGAAGTTATCACTCAAAATATGGATTAGTCTTTATTCAATATCTTATTTGTATTTATAAATGATAACACTAACAATTTTTTTTACATTTTTAGCTCTCACTTTGGATTTTACTCCTTAAATCGTAGAGATCTAAGTAGAAATAGCAGAACTCTAAGCACGAAATAGACAACTCAAATATAAACGATGCAAAAATAATGATGAATTTTACGGAGATTCTGAACAGGTAATACCTAAACAAGAGATTTCTCTTTCTTTTACTTAGGTTTGCCAATTCAATTCATCTAATGTCTAGTCTTTTTTCATGCAATCTTTAACGAATATCTATATTGTTGTCAACTTTCCAGACTTAAATCAAGTTAAAATTTATAACCCTCAATGTTAAGAACTCTCTGTTTTAATGAATCTACAAGTTATGAGCATAATGACAGATAGAGGTTAGATTCAATCTAACTTGGCTTACATTATAGGCAAAGATTTCTATATTTATGCTCTGCAAGAGGAAACTATGTTTAAAAATATTACTAAAATTACTAATATAACTTCATAAACTACTCTAGTCGGAAGCCTTGTGAGGTATAGAGGTAGAGAAAAGGCTTAAATTTTCATTATATACAAAGATGGAACTGTAAAGTAAACTAATATTAATTTAGAGTTATAGATGAATCAGGCAATAAAAAGTTGGCATTTTCATTGGGAAACTCTAAAATTGAGATTTAAAAAGTGATTGATCGCCATCCCTATCCACTTGTATCAACTAATACTGAATGGTTACTAGTTATTGACACTTCCAAATATTCATAAATAGAGCAAGATTGTCCCCATTTCTCAAACATTAAAGCAATTCTTACGTAATCTCATTACAATGAAATTGTTTACCTTATAAAAGCATAAAAAGTGTACTTAGTTTCACTTTAGCATCATAAGCGGCAGTGTAGCATCAAACAAGAATACAGTTTATAAAATATCCTTGGTAAAATCAATAAAGTTTCATATTTTGGTCATTTACTTTTTATTGATAATAAAGTCTACAATTTGACAGAAAAAAAACTATATAGGCAGGAAGAATGTTAAAATGAGTCATACTACCAGTTCATGATGAGAAAGAATCATCCTGATCAAAATTATTGCCTTAAAAAATGTTGTAAATCAGGTAAATGCACTCTTTCATTTGGGAAAATCAATAAAAAACCATAGGACAGACGCATTTTTCTATGGCTGTGCATTTGTTTTGCCTTGGTCATATTTGTCTCACTTTCGTATACATTTATTAACGAAGTTTTATAAAAAAGAGCAATGTTTCAAATCTGGAGATCGATGAAACATTTCAATAAAAGTAGCGCAACTTGGATAGACATTACTATTAGATTTCAAAACAAAAGAAGTAAAAGATAAATAAAGCGAAGAAGAAATGATATTTACATTTTATAAACAGAACATACTATCATTTGATGTTGAATAGAAAATGGCTGAAAGAGTTGAAAATACCAATAGTTGCAACTGTTCCTCCTACTATAGCTAGCAACTGTCTTACTAGCTCATATAATTGAGGTTAGTGCTTCTTATAAACGATGTTGATGGGTTAAATTTCAGTGATGAATACAAGGCGTGAGAAAGGTTACTGACTTTGACTGAATCCAGATCTTAAAGAGTATCTATAGTTTTCACTAGGCTTTGATTTTACTCCATCACTCTCTATAACTACAGGGATGATTTTAATATGGTTGAGGAAGTCATTTATGCTGTTATCATTCTCAAAATTTTGGACTACTGTTCGATTGTTGACATCTCCCTCCAAATATTTGATATAGTTTTCTATATTTTTGGATTTGTGTGCTATGGGGAAATCGAAAGTATTGTTCCCTAGACCGAAGCTAAGAGTATCTAGTCTATAATTCATACGAATTTGAGTTTGCAGATGTTGATCAATCTAAAAGAGAAGATTACCTTGAGCATTAGCAGTAACAGATACTGTTCCTGGTGTCTAATTTAGTTGATTTTTACCTTTGGCAAACTGATGATTCCTACCATTCTGCATTGGTATCCTTCATTAATGTGTTGTATGAGTCTTTCTTTTTCAGCCTGTCTATTCTGAGTTCTCGTATATACATCTCCTGTATTTTGTCCCTTCGGTATGTTATATAAAGTCAATTTTTCTTAAAGATTGCTTTATACGTATTAAAGTTCATCTTTGAATTGGATGGTTAATGCTGTATACCTAAATAAATACCTTCGCATGGAGTTTTGTAGAAAGTAATATCTATGCGCATAGGTAGGTATTATGCATCATCGTTTTTAACCGCCAGGAAGGTATAGTATTTTTCTTGATAAAAATCTTGGAGAGACATCAAGATTAAAATGCCTGCAACCTGCATGTTAATGGCTATACGACAAGCGAGAGGATAGTAAAGCATCCTCCTGTTGCTGAGGTGAGTTACTGATCGGTCTGTATTTTTCTGAAAAAATCAAAGGATTTTAACATGGTGATTATAAGAAACAAACTATTGATCTTCTCGCCAAAATAGATAAAGTAAAAAAAAATTAATAAAACAAAGCTCTATTTAAATAGTTTAGATCTTTCCTTATTTTTTGCTGAAAAAATTACTCTAGACTCCAGATAATAACTCTAATTATTAAGATGGATCAGTAATTGAGATAATAATCGATTGAGGATGTACATTATCATAACTTCATATTCTTGTTGATTGACTATTTAAAATATATATCTTTGATTATGAAGGTAGAAGTCCCATCCTACATAATTAAGTACATTCACTGCGAGCAGTAAGGCCATGGAGATTAAAAAGTCAACCTCATCTGTCTCAATCGTTAGTGCCACGAAAACTCACTCATCTGCTCACTTTGTACTACCAAGCATCGTGGACATATTTATAAACCGATAAAAATCTATCTAGACGAATTGTATCGTAAGTACAAGAGTGCCCAGAACAACTACGGACAAGATATGGAGTAACTTGAGAAACGTAAACTGATGATTTTGCATAATTTGCGAGTCTGTGTGTAGAAGATATCGGAGTAGTTCATGCGTCTAGAGGAGGATATCCTTTTCACTTATGAAAAAATCAAAGGACAAATCCACTAAAATGTAAATTCAGAGTAACTAAGGAAATCAGACGTAGCCGATTTGAGGAGTTTTACATGAGCATGATCAAGGATAATTATGGAGACCCTCACTTCGAAGTCAAAAACTATCTGTTCAAAGATGAAATCAACATTCTTACTGATCAGGACATCTTTTTGCCCATTGTAGAAACTGTAGAGAGGGAAATCAAACGAGTGCGCAATAACTTTGTTACAGAAGACAAGCCAGCCAAAGAATAGATAATTTACAAAGTAGAGCCAGTCGGCAAATCAACTTATCTACTTCCAAGTACCATAAAAAATGAGGCTGAAAATTTCGCACAGAATAATTCAGCACTCAACGCTCCCAATTTTTGTTTATTTACGTTGGATTTGGGTCAATGGACTTCCAAACTGAGAGTACAAATAACTTCATTCCCATTGGGTTGCAAGCTTACTTTTGGAGTTATTCGCAAATAGTAGTATATGAAGGCCAATTATGTATTTAAGGATACTCTTTAATGCATGTACATCGATTCAACAGGTAAGGGCAAATCAGTGCAACACAATCACGTAGGATTGTTGGCTGTAAACCAAGCGTTGGACTTTTTCGTGAAGAAGAACAACTTCCGAATTGTTTGCAAAAATAACAACGCGATAATGAATTTGGCTGATAAGAACTATTACTTCTTTTTCGTGATGGAAGGAGGATGCAAGATAAAGATAACTTATCCATTTAAATGATTGATCTGCATTGTAATTTGATAAATATGTATTTTGGATGAAAAATAAGATGACATATCACTTAAGAAGAAGGTATAAACCATATTTTTTTTTAGAAAAAATGTTTTGAAACAGTCGCTTTTTTTAAAAATTTATGCATTCAAATAGTTTTGGGCCACACTTGAAACTTTGAAATGATTCAAAAGCTAAATTTTAATCTTGATTTTAAATCTAGATATCACAAATAATAATGCATGAGGCCATTTTATTCAACTAATCAATAATCAGTTTATACTTTATCTTTGCTCTGGTTCAAAAAAATTCTATTTTATCAACAGGCTCTCTGTTGTTGTTATTAAACTTTGTTTCTACTCTCTACCCACATTTTAAGAATCGTTTTTAATCCGATTTTTCATTACAGATTTAAGCAAGTTTGAAAATGGAACTTCAACCAGAATAGTCAGTAAAAATCCTAACACTAAGCTGAGCACGAGAATACCCATATAAATCACAAACATAGTCCTCAAATCATAGTAGTAATCATTATTTTGTACATAAATAACCTGATAAATAACCATTTGTACATAAATAACCTGATAAATAACCATTAGGTGGACCAAATAAGTACAAAAAGAAATTCGAGCAATCACCATCAACAGTTTGCAGTTGAGTATTAACTCAAAAAAGGAACGTTTGATTCCCAAAGCAGTGGGAATAACTACCATAAACAGAGCTATTATAAAAATGGGTTTTGATAGAGACCAGTATAAAGAATGGAGTGCTAGAGGCCACTAGCTCCCTAAATCATGAAATAGCTACCAGTTTGCAGAGGACTAGGGATAAAAGTCAAAAACGCCATCAAAGATATCCCTATCCATTAAATTGCCTTCCTAAACTTACTGCTTTACAAGAATTTGGTTCTAATTTTGGAAAACAAGTTCTAGTGTTATTCTTTTTTATTTTTAAGCCAACTTTTGAACTACATATAGTATACACCTGCAATAAGTCCAATAATATAAGGAGTCCAACGTCCATAGGGTTTCATATAAAGATATAACATAAAGTCTTCAAAATTGATAAATGCTTCCAAATCAGTGAATAGTCTCAGATCTAGATGGTAAGAGTACACAAAGTTGAAAATAACTGATAAGGTACACAGAATTATGCTTGTGATGAGAAATATCTTTTTAGATTTGGAGTAAACATACAACAGAATCAAACCAATTATAAAAAGTTGAAAATTTT
>Ga0194117_10002440_pt1 | contig 19822 bp, 6 predicted proteins | sample TA2MahsurfametaG_FD_160579 | JGI IMG/M metagenome (GOLD analysis project Ga0194117, IMG submission 160579) | Freshwater microbial communities from Lake Tanganyika, Tanzania - TA2015009 Mahale N1 surface | ecosystem: Environmental > Aquatic > Freshwater > Lake | place: Tanzania: Lake Tanganyika...
CACATACTCACGATTTATTTACCTGCATTTAATCCACTCTCAAATGCTCCATGCACCGTCGCGTAGGCTTAGATATTCGTATGCTAACCTACAAACCATAGTTTTTTGTCAATAGGCTGATTAAAAGTGGATCTTAGTCTTTAGCTTCCTCCCACCTTTGCATAACTATAGCATCCTAATGAATTTTAGTCCAAATGCCATCTTGTCAGTTTGTAATCCTTTATTTTGATATTTTGTTCAGGCACATAGTCTTTTAAAAAGGTATAAAATTCTTAGAAAATTTGTTTGTCCGTGACTTCACTCAATTTTCTGCTCGTTTACACTGCAATCTACACGCATAGAATGGGAATGCTCGAAGTGGGAATAATCATTGCTTCAGGATAGATGCATTTGCCTTTTTTCGGAACAAAATGAATCCAACCCTGTTTATTGCCCCAGAAAGGCTCTTCGAAACTAACAAATAACTTGTTAAATAAAGAAACACCTATTCCATTGATAGCCTAAATATAGTTTTGGGGTAACTAAGGTTCAAATTGTACTGTATTGCTCTGCAAAACACCAAGAGGAAGACTACATATAACTTTCTTCGCTTTGTATTAATTTTTATCAGTGTATACTGTAGTTATGTCTTAGTTGTATTTGATTTTTAAGACTCTTTAATTGAAATTTATCTTTGGCTTAAACTATTCTACAAAAAGTTTCATCATTTTATAGTAACCACAAGTTGGAATTACATCATTTCGCATAGATTTGAACTCTGCCTCTATAGCAGAAAGCTTTTAGATTTATGCACCCTCTACATTAGCGTACTCATTTATCATCCATTAAAAAATGCTTTATAATTCTCGATCTTAAAGTTTTAGACGTTTGGAAATTAGCCTTTGAGTCAACTAGTACAAACTCACATCTTGCTTAAGCATTGAAGCCTATTACTTCAACTAATTTATAAAGTGATCGAACATTTTATTGATCTAATTTTTCTGCACTTCAGTAAGTATCTTTCCACCCTCCAACCAAAAACATTCTCTCTAATAATTGGCAGAGTAATGAGTAATACCCAAATGGTTCAACGTATTGGTTATTACATGGTTTTGTTCTTCTGGATAGTGAACAAAAGTAGCGCCATATTAAATATTTTCACCATCAAATTTATCTCCAAATATTCGACCTCCTATCCTGTCTCTACTTTCCACAATGATATGTTAGATGTTGTTCAGAGTGAGAGTATAGGAAGCAGATAAACCTGAAACACCAGCTCCTATGATAAGTACCTAATGTATAGTTTACATATTTATATTATTGTAATGATGACTTTTAACTAGAATAGTACTAATAAATAATAATTTAATTTTTAGACCCAAATTTGTATGGGTTATGAGAGGGTGATCTTTTTAGAACTGTTATTATAATGTCCAATCAAAAATAAATCTTTATCGCAATACTCCGATGCTTGCAGAGGGAGCAACCCCTCGTACGCACTCTCTTTGAGGAAATCTTATTCGGCAAAAGCAATATCTATACTCTCTAGCTGGCTAAAATTACACCCATAACAATATACTTTTACGAAACTATACCTTAACTTCTCGTAGTTGTCAACCTAGAGAATCAGTAGAGATTTTTCGACTTGCGAAACAGTGCAGTTCAGTTACAAAGTTTAAAACATGAGATGATTGAGAAGAGTATCTCTAAATTGCCATGTAAGTTATTTTTTAGATAGATTTATTGTTGACGAATCCACAAGAAGAACTACTCTTAATTTTTGCACATAGCGAAGAAAAGACAACTTTCCAAAACCTGCTGAAATTTTACAAAAGATAAATGAAAAAGTACCCACAGCAGATCAACACTGTCTTCTTGTCAACTTTCACACTCGTCGATACCAACCGGTCAATGACTGTTTCCAAAGACGAAATCGAAAAACTTCTGCTTTTATTCAAACTAAAACCCAATGAAGAGATAAACAGAATATAACAATTCGTGAGATAATAGTAAAATATTGGGGACGGTTAAATTTCATTCAGGCAGTTCGAAAAAATGATGAAGTTGATGGAATGCAGGAAAGAACTAAAAAATCTATTCGAACAGTATACCCATACCAAGTTGAAATCACTTCGCAAGTATACCACCTCCATCATGACCAAAGCCCAGTTCAAATAATTTCTCAAATTATAGCAGCAGGAGAAAATTAGCATCGATAAAATTGTATGGCAGGTATTTCAAAAAGAAGATATGCTCAGCTTTCATCATTTCTGCCAGTTCATGTTTGATAAAGAAAATTCTGCGTACTCACCTCAAATGGAAGAAGAGTGCATAGATGAAGAACTCCCCTTGACTAGTTACGTCTGCCTCTCTTCTCATAATACATATCTAACAGGCAATCAACTCACAAGTTAATCTAGAGCTGAACGATACCTTTAGGATCTATAGAACGGATATAGGTGCGTATAAATCGATATTCATGTAAGAATGATTTGTTTTAGAATGGAGATAAACAACCAATTGTTAAACATGGCTACACGATGACGAGCTAAATAACTTTCTAAGATGTTATCAAATGCATCTCTGAGTTCAGCCTGAACAACCCGAGTCATACTCCCATCATTTTATCATTGGAAAATCATACAGATGCAGAACAGCAGAGGATGATGGCAAAAATTCTCAGAAAATATTTTGCAACGAAGTTGTTGATTATTGAAGAGGCACGAGAAGAGGCAAATGGAAAGTACCCTACCTTGCAGTACTGTTTGGGCAAAATAATAATTAAAAATTCAGGAACATATGATCAATACAAAACTATGTCCAATAACGACAAACTTCACAATGGATTACTAATGATGGGCCGTAGCACCACTCGCATCACAGAGGAGGAGATAGCCTCAGAAGATATGGATGAACAGATCAACTATGGCATCTAGAAATTAATAGATTACTCTTAGTCACATTTATAAAATATACAGGAATTTGCAAAGAAGAAACAAGAACTACAGAAACAAAAGGCTGCCTTTTTTGAAACCAAAACACATTTTAGCAATGCAATTAGAACTAATTTCAATCTTGCACCCAAAAAGTATAAAATTGTACCTTAGCTGGTTAGTCTTACTGCCATGTTAGGTAATGGATCGCTCGAAAGACCATAGATATGGGAAAGCATTAGTTTGAGTGAAGGCAAAATACTAAAGATCCTAGATAGCAAGCCTCAAGCAATGAAAAAACATACCAAATAGCATTGGATAAGAAGCTACCCTTCAGGTGCTAGAGTCGATAGTTCAAACTACAATCCTCTCCGTACTAATCATAATATTTAGCTGCTCTTGAACTTGGAGTACAGATCATCGCCCTAAACAGCCAAAATGCTGACCATTTTTCAATCACTATGAGAGAATACTTTCGTTATGGTTCGAAATATTGTAGAGGTTATCGTCCCAAATAAACATAAAACACAAGCAAACCCTTAAGTCTCGAATTTAGACCTATCTCTGGTTTTCGAATCAAACAAATCCACTAATCGAATTCAATACCATAAGTTTCAGTCAAAATGGCATTTTTGGGAACACAATAAGACATGGAAAACAATAAGAAGTATACCCAACTAACACCTTTCACTGAAATCATCAAACATAATGCCTATAATCCTGTTTTTCAAAACCCGCAGACCATGAAATTGGAGATAAAACACATTTCAAAAGCATTTTTATTGATTTAAGTGCCTGACTGTGGATTAGCAGTCGTTGCCTTGTAAGGGCTAAGGAAAGGATACCGTATTGTTAATTTGTTAGATGACACATTCTGGGCCAATGGAAGTGCAATTCTCTTCAAATTCTAATGAGTTACATATTCTTAATAATAATGATATATTTAATGATTATGTAAGATGAACTATCAATTGACGGGTATAATTTTAATAGTTTTGCTCATATCACCCTTCAAAGTCAAGAATACCGGTTTCCAGTCCACGATAAAAGTGAGCAACCACACTAATCCACCGATAGTCAGGTTCCATTCGATAATGACCAAATAAATGTCATCATCATTTGAAGGATTTATCTACAATAATGAGCCAATTAAGCAATAGATTGCCACTCCTACGATGTAGCCGAATACTAACACCTTTATTGTTATACTTCTGCCTGCAATTATGCTTGCATTCCAGTTGTGAAGTTCTCTCATAACAAAGGTTATCACTCCTGCCACTAAAAATAAAATAACAAAGAAGAATACTGCTCCTATGCCGTGAATGCTGGGATACCCTGCGCTATCAATTGTACCTATAGCACAATAAAATCCGATTACTGAAGCGACAGCCCATTTGAACAACCATTTCTCTACACTATAAGGGAAATTAGTGATCTATTTGATTTTTTCAAGCCATCGGAAAGCGATAAAGTAGATGAGACACATGAAGCTACCTGCGGGTAACATGAGAAATCTGAAAACTATATCCTGTGGGTAGTGACAAGCTGTGTTTGTGATAGTTGCATGAGGATAAGGTTTTTATTGTTTTTGCGAAACAGCCATATGCAGGGAGTAAAGACAGGCAAAAATGAGCAAAGGGATAAAGAATTAAAGAATGTAATTTATGTGTATCCCTCCAAATAGATGTGACTGTCTTGCTTTTTGAGTAATCTAAGGCGATGATAGATAGGTGACTTATTCACAATGGCTGATTTCCGATATATCACAGGAAATGTTTTAGATTTTATGAGTTTGGTTTAGTAGATTATTGTTATGATTGTGAGCAGCAAACATAAAATATTATAAGTTGCAATCTTGTACAATACAACAATGATGATCATTTGTAATATCTTTTTATTGAAGATATCCACTTCTGTCCAAGTTAATCTTTATTTTAGGTGATCCAGTTCAACAAAGAGATCTTTCCTGTGGGTGGATCATGTGAACAGCTGAGTCCCGTTGTCATCAAATCAAGATCATTTTTGTCAATCAAAATATCATCAAAGTACCAATTCATAGGGTAGGTTAACCATAATGCAAGATTTTTATTTATTCCAGTCACCACTTTGCATCTTGTATTGAATACCTTTGCACAATGCTCAATTATCTACTTAAATGTCACTTTGTCAGGTCCTACCGCATCGATTTCATAGTTTTATTTACTTTCTATACCTTTTACTATCAAATCAGCCATGTCCTCAACATGCACGTACTGAAAATAGTAGTTACCATCCCCAGGTAATGGAAAAAATGGAAATTTCTTTACCAGATAAGCTGTATTGTTAATCAATATTCCCTATTAAACTTTACGACCGAAAATGGCACAAGGTTTCACTATGCACCAATCCAGACCGGATTCTTTTAGATGCTTCTATACCTTGGCTTTTTATTGGATATAAGCAAAGGGAGAATCGAGAGATGTTTGAGTGTGTGAGGTATAAATGACTTTTTTAACTCCTGCCTACTTTGCACTATCAATCAGTAGTTTTGAATTCTAGGTAACTTCCAATCGTTCCATTCCAAGAGAATTATCAAATCTGACCCAGTATGTCTGTACCAAGGCATCACAACCTTTCAAATGTTTAACCAGATGCTCTCGCTGAAAAGTCAAAGGAACATCCTCAATTTTATCTGAGTTAATTTTCCATTCTCTATTAGGATGATTGGTAAGATTAAGTATCGTTGCTCCTTTTTGTAGCATTCTCTAAGCAACGTACCTGCCAGTGAATGAGTGTGCGCCTGTAATCGCTATTCTCATAATTAAGTTTAATTAGGTTTAATAATGTAGAAGGGCTTGATTTGTTTATTTTACTGTTCAATAAGAATTATAGCTAAGGAAATACTTAGTTCAAACAGTAATGATCAGAATTAATTTTCTTTACTCTTTCTTTTTATCGCCTACAATTCTATTGTCTTACGCTATCTCGAACTGGGACGCACTTAGACATTGGAGGGTATTGATGCTTACATTTTTGTATATTATTCGTTTCTGTTCTAGTCATTTTTGGAGTATTTGTTAATCAGATTTTACACATGCTGGTGGATTAGATCTAGCTGGTCCTCCATTGCTCCAGGTAAGTAGTTCACCTGATCCATATCATTATTTTTTTTCGCTATTTTCCTACATTACTCAGTGATTACAGAAGTTGGTAGTGAGCACCCATTGCAAAGATGACAAAAATAAAAACAAGATAAATTAAAAATGTCCATGGTAAAGCATTAGCTGATCCTTGTTGAATGGATTGGTAGAGAGTAAATTCATTGGGAAAACCACCAAATATCCAGCTGAAAGGACGAACTATCATGTAAGCTCCAGCTAAAGAAGTTGATAGTATTATAATTTGTTTGTTATATTTGAAGGTTAGAAGTCCCAGAGGTATAGTAAAGATGACCTCAAAGAATATAAGGGACCAAATCGAGTAGACTGAGAATAGCTTAGCAAAGATAGTATTAACAAGTGCACCTATTATGAATCCAAAGACTAAATAATTATAAGTTTACATGCTCCAATAAAAAATATAGAGAAGTTCACCATCTTAGCAAGTCCATACGCGATCAGTGTTGAAAGGAATAGTATTAAAAGTAGAGAAAAGTAAATTATGGCTTTGCTTGATTCAGGGTTTAAAAAAGCCGAGAAGATGCCCAGCAAAGCTGCAAAGCTGAGAAAGTAGGTAGCCAAAAAGACCATTAAATGGATCATGAGAACTCCGTAGAATAGCATGATAAAGCCAATTATCAATAGAATAATCCCGAGGATGATTTTATTACTCGCAAGAGCCTACCATATACTCTACATTGTAAAGATGGGACAGGCATAAGCTGACTATCCCTTTATAACCAACATGGTTTAGTTTACAGAATCGATTTATATGTCCTCTAAGGCTTAATTTGTAGCTTCATCACACTCCAACAGAAAACGAGTTTGTCTCTTAATTAAATTGTTAGCAGAGGTGATGAAAGTCAAATTGAGCGTACCATCTCCATCTTATTCTGTATAATTTACTTGGTAATCCGATATTCTTGAATCTGAACTATAGGGTGTACACGTATACACATAACCTTTCGATGGCTCATCTTTATTAATCATCGTACGGTTGATTACGTATGAATATGCATGTGGCAGGTTTTGATCTGAACATTACTTCGGTATAAATGGTTAACAGAAATTAAACTCAATCGTATTGTCTTCGTGTTATGTGGAATAATACCTCTATTGGCTACGTGTATTTTTATTTAGATAGGCCAACGAGAAGATTTTACCATCTATTTTGAATGTACATGTGTTATCGGTGATATCAGTCGTTTAGACTGAGGACAAGATTGACAGCAAAGTTAGCAGAACTATCATATTGCTATATTGCGATCTACTGTAGTTTGAAGTTGCGTATATAGGAGAGACTTACGAAACTGGACCCATTGTGGTATAATATGCTTAGGATTGATATTATAATTTGAGCAAAAGTTATCAGCCAAAACTATCATATAAAGTAATACGATTATAACTTGAATTTATCATCCCTCGCTCTATTTCTATTGAAACGAAAATAATTTTTTGGTCAACTTCTCATGACTAAAACCGCTATATGTTCTCAGCCTCTACTCTTCCTAGTCGTCCTCGAATTCAACACTCTAATTGGATGGAGGGTAGCTATGAACTATAGATTTCATATCTTTGAGGCAATCTCTTATTTTTTACTTTAAAATTGATCTGATACTGAACATTGTTACTATCTAGTCATTTGAATGCAGGGTTCTATCTCGAATATTCTGTTGCAGATCGTGTTTGAAATGATTGATTTCTTCTATAACTTAGTGTGTTTATAGATTTATCTAATCCTTTAAAATTTGGAACATTACACTGTTATTGATCCCGTATTTACTTCTTTACGCACTTGAATGTACTTATTTTGTCACGTTTTGATCATTTTATAAGTCTTTTTTTCTTCGGCTGGATTTGGATTATAAAATCTTCCTTTTCTAGGCAAAATTCTTGCTAGCTGAAGTTTCAGCCAAAAACAAGTAGTCTTTAAGTTTCATTCTTGCAGGCTGGCTCTTTTTTGCATTTATAAGTTTGATCTCCACATGTCTTGACTATTTATTTGGTGGAATAGTCGTAATTTGTATATTCTCTAAGGCAGAACATTCATCATTTTTGTCAGCTTTAGAGATAGGCTTCCCATTAATCGTGATAGTCGTATGATATGTATTCAGTGATCTTCCCTCCAGCATTGTTTGCTCTCTAAAATAAGTATAACAAAAATACTAAATAAAAAAGTAATTATACTAATGCTAATAAACGGTAAAACTATAATATTTACATCATAATCTTGCCATATGTAAATACTAAATCTTTTAATTTCTCAAAATTTACCCTTATCTTTAAAAACAATGTCAATACTATCTTTATAACATAATAGCTCTTTGATAAACATAATCTATGATATCTTTAAAAGAAATCTACCCAGAAGGATCCTACATCGATTTCAAAGACAAAGACACCAACGATTGGCAAGTTGGCCTCGTCCTAAAAACTAACGAAAATAGTGTCAAAGTTAGAACAGAAGGGTGGCCTTCCAAATACGATGAAGTAACACATATATCACTCAGCTTATCTTCGACTTTAATAACAGAATCAAACCCTTCAGGACAATCGTGAGAGGCTACACAGGCCAGGAAAAAAATCCAGCAGTGCGCGAGCATTGGAAATTTACCCTTGAAGATCATAAGCATCGATTATAGCTGATTAGGCTTTTCAACTCTCAATAAAACTCAGATCAACTTAAATGGATCCAATTTATAAGAGGAGAGCATTACTTCTACATCGATTTTTTACTCAGCCAAACCTACAAAAATGAGGAAGAACTCGAAAATATGTATAGCTATTTCAAATAACATATTATTCTTGCCAATCGCTACCTGTAGGAACTCAGAACAGAGTCCCAACAATGGTTTACCTAAAATCAAAAATAGAAAGGCTACAGGGAAGCTTATTATTAAATTTTTGATGGAGTCTATCTACTCACTGCCAATAGCATGCGCCACTCCAACTTCAAAAAGAATAACTCTGCTCTCATTAACACTGTCTATCCCAATGCAACACATTAGTATTTGATTGCCAAAATGATCAAAGATTAGGGACTTGATATGAAAGTAGTTAAGACAGTCAATTTACTCATCTCAGAGAAAAGTATCAAATTGCCAGTGCCTTTTGTGTATGCTATCTTTAGACTGTTTTTGGCAATTGAGAAATCATTGGTACAAAGAGATTAAGGAGGTAAATAATAACAAGTTGCAAACAAAATAAAGAGAAAAAAATTCGTACTATCTTTGTTCGAATGTACATATCTGTTGATTTAGTGATAAGAAGAGAAGTCAATGAGTTAAAACCTATAGATGTAAAATCACCGCAGAACTAAAAATAATTGTAATCTCTACTAAGTTAGATCGTTGCTTTGTTTTTTAAGTATGGCATATAAAAGTCTATTTTTGAATGGATAGCAAAGTCAAGACTGAAATGCGACATTTTGTTACTTGGAACTGATTCTTTGTAGAGAAAGCTGAAGGGAATTAATAAGCTAAAAGAACTTTTATAATCAGCAATAATTAAAAACTAATATGCCCTTTGTAAGTTAACAATCAATTCGTATGTTTAGGTTTTTAACTAAACAAACGTAAGCCAACTCATATTCATCTAAAACGAACATCCCTAACTAATAAAAAAAGGAGTTGACCTATGGATGTCTTTATACAAGTAGAAAGCTGTAAATTTCTAAGCTCTACTCCAAATATGGAAGAATTGTATCGGTAAACATGAAGCCATCCGAAAAATTATCTTCCAGCTTTGGATAGATCTCATTCCTTTAGTAAAAAAAGAAATCTAACAGTTGATATAGGTATTTTTATCCAAGATGAATCATCCAGAGTAAATAAATCAAGAATGGTAGATCACTATGTTTTGTAACTTTATCATCAAAATACTTGAACTACAGTATAGTGATATCCCTACTGAACCATTAAAGCCATAGACATTTATACTCATTATCCAAGCTGGTTATAATAAACTATTCACTATGAAAGATGGTTTATAGTTCTAAAATTCGGTGACATAGTTTGCCAAAACTGTAACTCGAAGCTAATATGCAAACAGTTTGATTAAAGAATGCTTTGTAAACTTAGGCAGAGGAAATAACTTTAAATTCAATAGTTTATTTTTGACCAAAATATATGCATAGACTAAAAATAAAGGTATCTTTGTAGCTGGCAATGCGTTGGCTATAATTATTGGCCAACTATAAAAATACCCTGATGCTAGTGCATCTATCTTCAAACTTATAAGCGAAATATGCAGTTTTTGTAGCAGATAGAAAGAATTTCAAATGTTTGGTGAACAATAATTTTAGTTATTGTGGAAACTCACTCAAACCGACAAACAGATCAAGAAATAGTTTTTTAAGTGGATTCTCACTGAACGTGGGAGTGTCTGTAACTAAAATGCAATTTACGAACTCAATACCATCTTAGACTAAAATTTAAAAGTGCATATCTTCAAGAACTATCTATGTAACTTTGCCAAAATTGATTACATAAACCTAAGTTTAGAGGAGTTCAATATTTTTAGAGAATTTTTCATATAGGTAAACATATTATAAAACAAAATCGATAGCATAAAACTACCCACTATAATAAGAATCATCCGAGTAAAAGAAGGCGAGATAATGGGTTTGAAATTTATCTGGGACATCTTCCTCAACTGTAAAAACGAATAAGTCCTCAACAGTCTCAACAAATTCATCATCATCCTTTATCTCTATTCCCATCCTACTTTATCTAGATAGTCGAGGAAAACAAGAGTTTTGAATTTGATGACAAAGATATAGAAAAATTTAAAAGATGGTTATCGCAAAGGCAATGCCAGAATAATCATTTCAACGATTAGGTTGCTCAAGTTGTTGATCAATGTTGTTAAGTATCGTAATACTGCCTAAACTTAAAGATTGACCAAATTTAGTTATAAGTATACTCATAAAATCAAAGTCAATCATGAAGTTATAGAAGTATAGGCTACTTTGAGTAGCAGCTATAATGAAATTTATAAGAAACTAGCTGAAAAACTAGGTACATAGGTCTCAAATCTTGTGTTATTAAATAATAAGAAGGAGTAGATTGGGTACTAGTTCGGCAATATCCCATTTTGTTTCAACATCGAAAAGTAAATGTAAGCCAAAATACTTCCAAATGAATCAAGCACTCTTAAAGAAGTAACTGTCTTCGTGAAAAACAAACTCTAATCTATTTTTATAGACATAATTCAAGATTCATAGGTGAGTCAATAAGCATATTCTGTACTTGAGTAGTTCCAATTCGATGAAAAAGTGTAAGAATTGATTTAAAAAATAGAGAATACGATAAAAGCGCAACCTAAAAAATTAGATGTAATGCAGCTGAATTAAATTTACTTAAGATTACTACAATCTAAAATTGTTTTTTCGAAATTGTAAAAAGGATTCGATAATAAATTATTGCTAGATAGTCTAATAAGTAAAAATATTGAAATACTCGGTTCTGAACTCCACCTCCCCATTATGAATCGTTTAGTTGGCTTTACTTCTAGAATACTCTTCAACTACTTCAAAAATCAATATAAATTCGAATAAAATCAAAACCATAAAAAGTTTTCTCATGAGTTGGTGGTCAGCAAATGTATAAAACAAATTGAATTTGTATGCATCATCGTAAATTAGATTGAAAATCCTACAGAATAGTAAAATTTATAGCGAACGAAAATATTTTTCAACTGTTTTAATCTGATCGAACTGCTCCAAGGATCACTTACTCTTCATCATTTGTTAAATCAACCTCAGTTTACTTAAATCATCAAGGGAATCTATTTAAATAGATGTACTGTAGAGTTGAGATTGATTTGCACATAAAAACTGAAGAAAATAATCAAAAATATTAATTAAAAATAAGATACATATTTTAGTATTTCTGATCATTTGTCAACCATTTTCTTCCAAGAGTATTATCCGAAAGTATCATAAAAAGATATTAATGAAACTTTCAATAAAGGAACTTTCTACTTTTACAACTTACTTTCATTCATTATCCCAAAACTATCCAATACCCACTTCTAACATAATATTGTGAATTCAGGATTGGTTTTAGTAATTAAGAAAAAAATAGAGGAGTTTAATGATAATGCTAAAGAATACCTGTGTAACTATGCCCTGAGAGGCAATTTAGATTTACTTGCAGCTATTTATCAGAAGAATTCTTCACTCTTAAAGAATTAATAAATAGCCTTCTTCCTTTAAAATTGCTTGTAACTAACTAAAAATAGTATACCTTTTGCAACTCCAAAATGTTATCACCAACAAAGTGTCAAAAGTTGTTTCTAGGTCTTAAGCTCAGGTTCAAAAGATAATGTTGAAAAATTACTCGAAATAACAAGAAATCTCAAATAATATCATCTACAAGATCATTGGAGAAATGAATATAGCTGGGATGTCAAGTTAGATAAATAGGCCAAACAAAAGTATAGAGGTCTCTAAAATCCAGGTTGCATCTGCTATATGAATAGCTTCTTACAACAACTCTTCATGAACAGGCGCTTCAGAAATGAGTTACTCAGTGTTTTAACAGACCAACAAGATAAAGAACCAAGTTAACTCTCACTCATCCGATAGCTGAAAAAGTTATTTTTGGAATTAATTTATAGTTAATAATAGGCTCTAGATTCGGTCCCTTTCAGCAAAACAATAAAAGGATATGATAACAAACCAATGATAAAAATATTTGTGCAGATGGATATTGATGAGTTCAGTAACATCTTCTTCGATAGATTCTAGCAATCTCTCTTCAAGTTGGGGCACAATAATTTTGTAAAATCAATGTATGGAGGAATTTACTCGCATCAAATAATATCAACTGAATGTGTTCATACGTCAGAAAGAGAAGAGCAGTTTATGACTGTCAGTCTATAAGTGAAAAATAGTCTTAATTAAAGTTTATAAGCTCTCGTAAGACCGTAGATTTTGGATGGTTAAAATAAATACTACTGTTAGCGTTGCGATAAAAAAGTTAGGGCTTAAAAAATACAAACCATCAAAACTTCACCAAAATACTTAATCATAGCATTGAAAAGATTTTAATATAACTTTTAGATTGATGCAAAAGTAAAACTTAATGATTATTGTGAATTCAACCAAGAGATAGATCTAAACAAATATAGTCAACAGTATATAATGAACCAGAAAACAAAGAAAGGCTAAGATAAAGGTACCCAAAATTAGCAAGCAACTTCTGATTACAAATACAAACTCAATGGAGTGGTTGTTCATTCAGGATCAGCTTAAAACGGACACTACTATTCACTTATCAATGACTAATAAGGCAAATGGCTGGAATTCAATGACAGCAAAGTGCAATAATTCGACATAAAATAGTTAGCAGATATAGCTTTTGGAAGTAAAAACAATGAAGATAAAGTAAAAAATGCTTACCTTCTGTTTTATGAAAAGATATCAAATGAATAACAGAAACCAAAAGAATCACTTGAGATAGTATAGAAAATATAAGCTAAAGAGTAAAACTAGAAGATGATCGAGAACATCGACAAAGAAAACAAGGTAATCCAAATATACAAATTATTCTTTTCGGGCGAATATCGTGAGTTTGTCTAGAAGACATGGTAGTTATTCAACAAAAATGAAACAAACTAATAGCAAAGAGCCTAATTTTAGTAATATCTAATCAACTATTTCTTAACCATCGGCATTCGAGAGTAAAATGGTAAATATGTGGTCAAATTTGCAACCAAACTAAAGAAATTGTTGCTAGATTCGAGTTTTTCAAGGAAGATGTTACTATAAATATTGAAATCAAGACAAATGCTATCTGAATTATTCGTGTATTGTTTCAACAGCAAAAAATGTAAAATTAACTAAAATCTACTTAGAACAGCCTTCATAGCTGAACTCTAAAATGGATAATTCTCATCAAATCATCAATAAGTATTGAAAGCCATCTCAGCATTGACTGTTCTTTATGGAAACATCAATGAAATCAATAAATTTATTCGCCATCTAGTCACCTACTGCAAATAGAAAAATCGAAACGATATTGTTACGTTTATTGTTTAGTGCAAATTACCTTCTAATGTGCTTCACAATATTGTAGGTACTACTTTTTCAAAGGCTTAAAAGGAAAAGATAGCTTCCAATTCTGATGGTAGGGTGAATGCTTATAAAATTTAAGGAAAGGTTAACCCAGAGGGGCGCAAATCTATTGGAAGCTAAATCATATAGAGCTGGCGGTTTATTAGTTAAATATCTAATTATTTTAAGACATACGAAATTAACGGTTAGCTTGATATTCTTAAAGGAATCATGTAAAAATACCTATTAGAAGGCAGCCTTTCAAGAATAATCCATGAAGCAACAAGTTCCAAAACAGTCTACTATCTTTTCTAAACTCTCAAAAATCTATAAATTTTATAATAATCCCTATTTTCAATTGAAAAAGGTCTAAAAGATTACTAGTCTACCAAGTATAGACCTCTATTGCTGTTAGTTCAATACACCGCATGCGATAAAACATTCAGCGAATAACTGGGTGATAAATTGATAACAATGATTTAATCTGTAATCGATACCAATGAGAAATACTTTTTATAGGTCAATCTAGTTATCCAATGGATTGACAGAGTAATTATACTATAAATTAGATCACAGCACTTAGCTCTATCTTTGAGAAATGTTTACTGAAAAATGAAGGGTTGATACTAAAGATACTTGACTGGATCCAAAAACATAAGATGTCTTCGGCTGAACTAGTCAAAAAACATGTAAAAACATAACTATTCAGAAAAATATCCACAACCCTCGAAATTTAAATAAAATTAATGGAATCGTAGTTTCAGCCTAACCCAAACACTACTAAACCAATTCCAATCAACTAATTAACAAATTCAAACAAATGATCAAAGATAAGCCCATAGAAAAGATATCACCTGATTGGTAACGCTAGTTCCATCACGAATTCAAACCTGGCAATTGCATCAGATATTAGTACATATTTAATAATATAGCTACAATATGGAAAATAAATTGAAGATTGGTATGGTTATGAGTGTAGACTTCGGATCTGTTCATATCAAAATGTAAGACAAGCCATAGCTCACCTAAATCAACTAATAGTAATAAATATTGAGACCATAATGGGCCTACCTCTAGGAGTAGAAATTACTCTAAAAATCAAAAACAAAGCCTCAACCTGTTGAATAATCCAAACCCAATCATATTTAGGAGGAGGATCTTTATAATTGAAAAATGATGTTTTGTAGTTATCTCTTGAAAAGTTTTTAAATTATTTAAATGAATACTCAATTAGCTTCAATCTTGTAGGAATTCGCAGTGCAAAGAAAGTACCGCGAACAGAAAAGGAACTAGTATTTAAGAAGATTCGAAGCCATCAAACACCACTTCCCTTCAGCAAGAATCCATTAACACGGACAACAAAATCCTGCACCTATAAGCCAGCATTAACACATACATCGAGAACATTCTCATCAAAATTAAAATCAGCATGTCCACCCACATCTCATCGAGCCTAACCATCAACATAATATCCACTCTCATTCCGAACATAGAGATATTTCTCATGCACATGAACACACACATGTTCCTCATGTGCAAAGATCATAAATCAGAGATGAATAAGTCCCTGTTAGTGCTGAAAATGAGTTGAGCGCTGAATAACTTGCTTTACAAAGATAAAATCTTGAATTAAAGCAGAATGTAAGTAATGACCTATTTAGCTCTAAGCTATGCAGAAAGATAGTGTACAGGAGATAGCGAAATTCAGATAAGCTGTTGAAACTGCCAAAGATAAGTACCTTAGAGAAATCTAAAAGTTAACTGAAAGTTCACAGAAGTCTAAGGATCAAGCTACCGCTAAGGTAATTTATATTTGAAAAAGATGGCGATGTTGAAATAACAGACTGAGAATGCTTTGAAGAAAAATAAGGAAATTTAGCAAGTTAACCTTAATCTCAGCAAATAATTATAAGGAGTAAATGCATAGTCCCAAAAATACATAGAATAGATAAGTATTAAACATTTAATTTAGGAAAAGAATACGATGATAAAATTGCTTCTTTCGAAGCTATCTTCAAAGCAAGTAACGAAAAAATAGAAGCTTTGGATCAAGGTTTTAATTAAGATGAGTTTGTTGAAAACACTCTCAAAAATGAAGAATTAATAAAAAGCATCGAATAAAATGCATCTAAAGCCGAAGAAGCATCAAAGATACTCTAAGATTATCGTGCACTAAACTAAGGAAAGAAATAGATACTTGTCTAACGTAGATCCATTTTTAGTTAGTAAACTCCAATATTGCAATGAAAGAAAAAGAAATTGCGAAGATGGCCTAACTCTAAGAAAAGATTAAGGTAATTATTGACAAGCTGAATGCTGAAAAGAAGATGATTTTGACTGAGAATTCAAGAATGGCCAAATAGCTAGGCGAAATTAAAGATTTACTGATGGCGACAGTTAACTAAGCCAAATGATTGTGAGAATAATACGTATTGGTTGAGATACAATAAGCTTATTTCATTCAAAAAATCCAAATCCAATTCTGTAGCAATTACTAGAATTGATGATGAAAACTCCATTCACAACATTTTGAAAATGAAACCATTCATTTTGAGCATAACTCTTTTTTTAAAAATTGAAGCATTTTATATCATAAAAAAAAATGTTAAACATAATCAATGTTTAAATATTTAATAATTTTGTATTACAGTATCTTATCTACAATAAATCTTCGTAAACTCTTTGATAGAGAGGCTCAACTTAATTTTTGAACAGAGAAAATTAAATTTACATAATTTTTTTATATTCCACATTCCAAACGATACGAGTTGAACATACCTACCACACCTTTACAAAGACTATAGTTATAGAAAATTAAAACAATTAAAAAACTCTAGTTACTCGGGCCAATATTAATGCCGTTGATAACTGCTTCATGATAGGTGAAATTTTTAGAGACTTAAAAATCGATATTGAGGAGAAAATTGTCAGGATCTATGATTTTCAGAAAGAACTATACACGATTGTGAATAGATAGACTAAAATACCTCTTAGTTGGATTTCTGGAAATAGCTGCGATGTAATTTTGATTAAACTCGGAATGATAATATAAAGTTTAACCACTAAATCCGGCTCAGTATCTCAAGTATCTCAGGAACGTGAAAAATTAAGTGATACTTCATCAATGAAGAAATAACGTAGCAGATAAAGAGTAATTTTTGAAGTGTTATAAATAGTCAAAAAATGGAGAGAACTCCATTTGAGTAAGAATAGTATCAAGAAGATGAGCTTGGCTGAAGCTGCGAAAACGATTGGATTGCTTAAAAAAAGTTTAGACGATTATTTCTACCACCTAAGGCTAGGGTAAAAGTATGGATTTGACTTCCAAAATCATTTGTTTGATAGAGTGGGAGTCTTAAGAACTTACCTCAAAAACTTAAGAGGGCAATCTCCCATTGACAAATACTAAAAACACCCTAAAAATCTGAAGATAATGTAGAAATTCAACGAGTTTTCTTAAATATTTTACAGTGGAAAGAATACCCATCTGCGTAAAAGTAGTGAATAGATGTAGATGTAAATGGAGGAAGGCAAGCATGAAATCCAATAATAGCCTTAATAGATAGAGTATGAAGAGATGAACAACTTTAAGAGTTAATTTGAGTACTTGATGGATGAAAAAGATCCTTTTTTGGGCAATTTTAATTTCAAAAAAAAGATGATGGAGGAGTACGATTAAGATTAAATATTTTTTTGATCTAACCACTCATCTTTACTAACATTCATCGTTGAAAAATCTAAACAAACATTCATAAAACATAAAATATCCAAAAGTTGTCGTTTGTTCTTTAATAATCATTTAAAAAATAATCTTTATTAACTTATAATGGGTACATGTTGTGGAAAACTCAAAGAAAGGGCCGACATCTCCTAAGATAGAAAGTATGATATCTAACAAACTTGTTATCAAACACGCGATTAAAATGAATATCCGCTTCTTTCGTTCAAAGCTTTGCTCTCTAAAATAAAACTCAAAGGTTGCCATAAATATGTAAATTACCCATCATAAAGAAAAGCATAGGAATCGGAATCGTATTTGGAGGACATCATTAGTTTGATCTCAAATCAAAAAGCGTTACCTAATCCATCGTTAGAGTAATTATAGCCTGATTAAGTGGGATGTATATCATGAATTCGACTTTAAGACTACGTAGCTCCAGCTAAGAAGAGAGTTTATTTAGCTAACCTTTTTCGAGGAGTGTAAAATATTTATAGGCTCTTTGAAAATAAATTTATATCTATTAGCAACTGGTCCTTACCACCAAGATTTTTGTGTACTTTTTGGAAAGGAGAAGGGTGCTAGATTATCTTTTAATTTAAAAATAGCGCAGCGAGTATAGATTAAGCTCAAGGTGAAGTAACTCTAGATGTTTTTGAATTCTAAGTAGTTTCCTGGAGACACTTTTGCTTTCAACCTAAAGGCTATTGTATATTTGAGTTTATTAAGATTGGAGATAAAGTAGAATAAAGTGATCTATCGTATAAATTTTAGGTCAATTATAGTGAAAAAACAAATGTTTCCTTAGCTAAGTAAGGACAAGATCAATATACGAATCAAGATCTAGCTATTGAAGATCGTTTTTTAAATAAAAAAAGCCTCTCCGAAAAAAAGATAAGTTAAAGAAGAATCAAGTAGTTGTAGATCGACTAATAATGGAAAAAAATTTCATGGTCTAACAAAAAATCAAACTAAATGCCTTTTATAGATATCTATGTACCATTATTCGACATTCATGGTGCGAGTTTCAGTTTAGTTGTCTATTCTTTCAACAATAACATAAAAGAATTTCATTCATAGTCAAACATTTCATTAAATAAACTGTCCAAATTCACATACAATTAAATAAAAAACCTAAAGACAAAAAAAATCTACGAATAAAGATCAATCACTATATAGACTAAAACCTGGAATCAATAGAAATAAACCGGATTAATCAGAATATCTGCTGATTTTATCTTAGAACGACATATTCGACAAATCCAACTATGTGTAAGAACATAGCATGGAATATTATAGTCCAGTCCCGTGTTCGGATAACTAAAAACCAGCTTAAAAATACCAGAAGAAATCAAATAACTGTAAATTTTGAGCATGGAAATTCAGAATTAGTTCATCAAAAAGTAAATTACTGCTGTTACTGTTAACACTCTTGTTATTGAGCAAGTCAATAAAAGGATGTTGAGAATTATTTAAATTTTGTAAAGTTCGAATAAAGAATCTAAATGTATTTTTATCTATCAAGACTAGAATGCCTTGTTAGATGGTCAGAGATAGCTAATAGAACTTGGAAAAAGGACAAAAGCTCTTCTTAATGAAGATATCTAAGATATCTCTGAAATATGCTGGAATTTGCTGATAGCTTTGATCCAAAGAGGAGAATTTCTACTCGCTCACATTGGCTATTCTCAAAAACAAATTGCATAGTTACTTTCTAACAGGAAGACTTCATATTACTAAAAAAAGAAAGAAGTAGTTTTATCATATCACGTAATGCTCGTATAATTCTTACACATGGCCCTCGTTTCATTCGAAGGATGCAATTACGAAAGCCAACGACAATTCTCTGAATTATTTTGCTCTCACGCCTACTTTAGAATACCCAAATTTAGAAATGAAATTCTGACAACCATAGTGAGAAAAGATGATCCGAATATAAATGAATTTAGATAATAGGATTTTCATAAGACGCAACTAGAAAGAACAATCGCATTTT
>Ga0194117_10002441_pt1 | contig 19821 bp, 11 predicted proteins | sample TA2MahsurfametaG_FD_160579 | JGI IMG/M metagenome (GOLD analysis project Ga0194117, IMG submission 160579) | Freshwater microbial communities from Lake Tanganyika, Tanzania - TA2015009 Mahale N1 surface | ecosystem: Environmental > Aquatic > Freshwater > Lake | place: Tanzania: Lake Tanganyika...
CCCAATTTCAAAAACGGAAGTGAAGGTCTATTGAAAAGTGTTGTTGCTAGGACTAAAGCAGGAGCAACTTCAATTATCGGTGGAGGTGATACAGCAAGTTTAGTGATAAGTAGAGGAGCAACCAAAGATGTTACATTCATCTCAACTGGAGGAGGTGCTTCTCTTTAGTTCATGCAAGGCATCAAACTGCCCGGAGTTGAGTCATTGAGCGAGGCTTCAGAGATAAATTGATTATTAACATCAAAAATAAAGGTATTACTAATTTTAGTTAACTTAATTAATAATCAGGCAGAGCCATGCTTGTTGTTCCAATCTTCGTATTTTTTGATATCCAAACCTGGCGATTTTTTAACTCTTTTGATTGCGTCTTCTAAATCTGATAGTTAGACAGGATCAGGCATTATTGTTTATTCCTTAGGTCTTGGTTTAAATTTACTATGCCTCTGGTGCTATCCAGTTTCTACTCCTTATAGTTGGAACAGTAATTTTCTCAAAGGACGCATAGCTGCTTACTTGCACACCAATCTAATATCTGATCCTGAATATCCTTCAAGCTTCTCAGCTATCGAATCGTAGTCTATATTGGGATCAGAACGGTCGCTTAGCAGTTTTTAAACCATGTTTTTGCGGGCTGGATGATTAGGCAAATCTACTAAAATCTATATATTTTAGATTTTACTCTTTTTTATAATCTTCGCAACATAGCATCGTCTAAATCCCAAGGAATATTGCTGGCGGCAAGTACAAAGACCTTGTCATTTTTCTTTAACAATCCTTCCATTTGAATCAATAACTATGTTTTCATTCTTCTGCTTCCTTAATGTTCATCTAAAATAAAACAGAATATACTTCCTTGTGAACTTCTTTGACTCATAATACTATCAATTTCGTCGATGAAAATTGTACTAGGCTGGTAAAAGCGAGCAAGTTCAAATAGAATCCTTATTAATTTTTAACTCTCTCCTCTCCATTTTGAAACCACCGAAGATGCTGAGATGTTGAAAAAAGTTGTTTTACATTGTGTAGCCACTGCTTTTGCTAACATTGTCTATGTATAAACAAGCTTACTTTTCCTGTACCAGGGGGACCGTAGAGTAAAATACCTTTCCAAGCTTAAGTGATACCCACAAAACACTGAGGATACTTCAAAGGAAAAGTCACAGCCTCCATAATCAAAGTTTTAGCGTTTTACAATCCAATAATGTCTTAAAATTTAACATTTGGATTTTATACTAAAATGTCTCTTTGCAGATAGGCAGCTAGTTATCGATACTATGGCACATCTGAGTAATCTGGAATTCCTTTGAGGACTCGTACATCATAGAGCTAGTTATCGTCCTACTTTTTCTTATTACTATTCTATTTTGTTAGATTCTTACAAGCGCACTGCCTTGAACTTCGATTTATGGCTTTGAATCTATATTTTTTTAGCTCTTTTATTTGTCATTCACTGATTATTTCTTTTTGAAGTTGGCTTTATATTATAAATACTACGTTTGTTTGGAGGCTGGGGAGGCATGCTATCAGGCACTTTGGCCGTCCCAGATGTATTTATTGAAGCGTTCAACTGTTTTTGTCTCAAAGCCATCTTCTTCAAAGATTCATAAGTTGCTAAATGAATGATATAATACATGTGTCTTCTACTTTTTTGACTACTTTTGGAAGCTTGCCAAATCTAGCTTCATAATACTGTTCATAATCCAAAAAAATCATGAACAAATCTATATTATCGGCAGTATCCCATTTTTCTAGAGTAATCTGCGACTCCTGCTAAAGTTTAGTGACTGAGTCAATGCATCCCAATGTTAAAAGATACTTTTCAATGAGTATAATGAGATTTCTTTTACGTTCCGTATTTCTCTTCTCCTCGCTCATACGAGATTCTGTTTCTTTGTAAGCAAAATTCTACATGCCTTCATTTTAGTGAGACTCATCTTGATTTTTCTCTATTTAAAAATATATAAATCATTTAAAATGGATTTATCTCCTAATTCAAAAACAATCAGTTTTTGTGTCCTTTACATTTTAATACTTTAATCAAGTATTTCGCTTCTTCAGTTTCGTATATTTTTTAAAGTCTATGCATCTCTTTAGGATTCAGGACCATTTAAAACAACTTATGTTATTTCTAATGCTTTACTTTTAGCTCTTAATATTTTTTGAACTATTTGCGATTAGAAATTTTCTTTTTTAACGTTTCATCTATTCTCTTTAAATTGCAACTTCTAGTTGTATGAGTACAGGATGTTATTATCGATTGAACTTTCAAGGAATCTGTATTTGTTTAGAATTTTAGTTTCTAACTGCTATGGAAATTCATAAAATTTCGCTAATCTTCTTTACCTCTTATTTCTTGTGAAGAAAGAACCTTTTTCTCACGTGTTTGTTGAGATTAATCTGAGCCAAAGGATCGAGTTATACTTTTTATACTTGTTTAAGATCTTTTTTGCAACTGTAATTTTGTTGATTGTAAAGTCTGAATTTCATCATAGTGGAGGTTTTATGATTTTTTATAAATCTCTCTCCGGCTATTGCATCTGGCCGAGAGTGGCTTTTTGATATTTTTTTATGTATAGACATTTTCCATAATAATCTTATTCATTCTTGCTGAAAGCTTATATTATCCCAAAGATAAAGCGCTTTATAATAGAATCAAATACTTCGTTTCTTTTCAAGTACCATCCTTAATTAGATGCTATTTAAATAGGTGCACATTAGTGAAATATTAAACAGACAAATTTTTCGATATTTTTTCAATTTTTAGAGTGAAGATCAACTCGGAATCGATACAGCCCAATATCATTTTGAAAGAGCATCGGAAGATACATATATTAAAAAGTTCGCGGATTCATCTACACCCGATTTTTGAGACTCAAAAGTCTGATTAAGATATTTAATCACCTAATAAATCCATTATGATCTCTCGAATCTTGATATTTTAGTTTCATTTTTAAATGTTAAACATCAAAAAATCGATATCAACACTCATGTTTTGGCCTAAAAAAAGTTGATCGTCATAACTGCTTATAGAGAAGTCATATTGAAATTCTTACTTCATCTCCAATATCATTATGGTCATAAATATTTATAGAAATCATTTTCTGATGTCGACAGACAGATGCATTATAGTATAGATGATAATTAATAGATTTTGGCTCGCTTTGAATAATAAAATATCTAAAATAAAAAAATATGAAGAAAGCCACTCTCTCACTTCTATCCAAACATCTCAACCCAGCCTCCAGAGTCGTCATGAGAGCAGATTTCAACGTCCCTATCAAGGATGGAAAAGTCTCTGATGTCAACAGAATCCAAAGTAAGTTTACTATAACACAGGCACTATTCCGACTATCCAATAATTACTCAAACATAATCCTAAATCTTTGGTCTTGCTTTCTCATCTTGGCAGACCAAATGGACAAAGAACTGCAAAGCACTCTTTGAAGCCTGTCCTTGAACCTCTCCAATCATTATTGGGAAGACCTGTCACATTTTTAGATGATTGTGTTGGATAGAATGTTTATAATGAAGTAACCCGATCAAAGGGAGGCATTTTCTTGTGCGAAAATGTAAGATTCCACCCTGAATAAGAAGGATCCATTAAAGATGCCAATGGTAAAAAGATCAAAAGCAAACCCTAAGCTATTTAAAGCTTTAGAAATGAACTGTCAAGACTGGGTGATGCATATGTTAATGATGCCTTTGGTACTGCTCATAGAGCTCACTCTAGTGTAGTCGGAATCAAGCATAAATTTAGAGTTGCAGGATTACTTTTACAAAAAGAACTTGAGTTTTTAGGAGGATTCCTTCAAAGCCCAAGAAAGCCAGTTCTTGTAATTTTGGGAGGATCTAAAGTCGTAGACAAAATCGAGCTTATTCTTAACATGTTAAATATTGCTGACTAGATCATCATTGGAGGTGGTATGAGCAATCCCTTCTTGAAACAGTTTGGAGGATACAAGCTTGGCTCAACTGAAATTCATATGCCTGCTGATCCCAATTAACTACAAAGAATTATGGATAAAGCCAAAGAAAAAGGAGTTAAAATTCATCTACCAGTAGATGGAGTTTGTGCTCAAAGTTATAGTCCAACTGCCTAAACTATTATTCGTGACAATGATAACATTCCTGATGGCTGGTAAATCTTTGATAAAGGACCAAAAACTGTTGAACTTTTTGATCAAGTTGTTCAAAGGGCCAACTCTATTTTCTGGAATGGACCTATTGGTGTCTTCTAATTCCCCAACTTCAAAAACGGAAGTGAAGGTCTATTGAAAAGTGTTGTTGCTAGGAATAAAGCAGGAGCAACTTCAATTATCGTTGGAGGTGATACAGCAAGTTTAGTGATAAGTAGAGGTGCAGCCAAAGATGTTACATTCATTTAAACTAAAGGAGGTGCTTTTATTGAATTCATGCAAGGCATCAAACTGCCCGGAGTTGAGTCATTGAGCGAGGCTTCCGAGCTAAATTGATTATTGATATCAAACATAAAGGTACTATTAAAGCTATGCTTGTTGTTCTAAAGGTGTAAAGACTTTGGAGAGCGGTTATAGGATTAACCAATCAAAGACTAAAATCGATTAAGAAAAGATTTTGTTTAAAGAACAGAGTATAGAGTACAATATAATAATAAGTATTTTTTTTAATTTATAATAAGTGCAAATTATTTTTACTAACTATATACTAATTTTGCATGATGGACTAGCCTAACAGTTTTGGATCCAGATCCAAAGCTTCCGCTCAACGATCTAAAGGAAGTATCCTGCAATGGATAGCTTCTATCCTTTCCGAAAATGAACAGTGTCCTACCATTTAGTCACTTGGTACTGGCGAAGTATATTGTAAGATCATGAATCACTATTTTCCAGGAATAATTTCGTCAAACAGAATAATCTCATCACCTTCAAATGAATATGAATACTCAATTAATCTCAAACTTTTCCAGAGAAGCCTCATTCAAGCCAAGATAAACTTACCCTTTGATATCCAAAAAATTAGCAGGCTTAAATTCAGTTAAAATTGGGCTTTGATTATCTCTTTGCATAAAATTTTAGATGGAAATGAAATCACCAAAGATGTTAATGAGGTGAAAACTCCTAAAAGGTCTGTGCCTGTTTAATCCTAGGTATTGGAGACAAAAAAGACTTTGAAATAAAATAACAGCGTAGTGAACCAACAATCCACAAAGACTGATAATCCTGGTTTAGGAAGTTTTATTTCTCAAATCGAAAGAATCAAGTAAATCCTTATTGGTTCTTACAATGATACATACAAAGTCGTGATGATCAAACAGCTTTTTGGAATCGTAGAAGTAAAAGTAGAGGAAGACTATGACACTTACGTAAAACAAAAAGATTTAAATAGTCAATTAAATAAAAAGTGACTTGATTACTTCTGAATTCTAAGAGAAATTATTATTACTATCTTCATAAAAAAACATTGACTATTTTCTTTTACTTAACAGTCTCATAAGCAGGGTTATAAGTCCCCGGACCTATCTTAGGACGCAATTCTGTTTAATCAAAACGGTTGACTCGAGTCCCTACATAGCTTTAGGCTTTTTTATTAAAACCCTTTTGATAGAAGGGTATCTGATGCTAGTAGATGCCTGGACCAATGCCATCTTGAAATGTTCTGTTTGACTAAAATCGTTAAACTTTCGATGCGAAATTGGAAGTGTCTACTTATCAATCATGTTACTTTTGCTGTATTGATAAAGTCTTCTCTATTTAGTTGTCATAACGTTGGCTATATGTGACATATCATTTTGTATTACCAAAATAGGTTATACATAAATTTCTGTTTTTGCATTCGCAGGTTACAGAAGCTCTTTTTTTATTTTGATGTACTTTTGTTTCTTATTTTTCTTCTTGTCGATTTGATAAGATCCAGGACCTGGGGCTGAACACTACATCAATTCATGTTTACAGCTGATATTGTTTTGGGAGCGGTGGGGAAGCGAGTGCATCCTGATCCAAAAATAGGAGGATATTTTCCATTCATTTATCCTTTTGGTTTCTATTTCGAGCTGATATAAGTTCCAGGTCCAGGTTTGTCTTCACTTGGAGGGTGTAGTTTCCTTGTTTATTTCGGAATGAATCCTCCTTTCAAAATTCCATTCTCATCAACTTTGTAACTTCCCGGGCCCACCTCTTCAAGTATATTGGGCATAGTTTCAGGAAATCTTTTTTATCGACCTCCTAAATACTGATTTTCTGTTTTTTATTAATCTACGCTCTTAAAATCAGAAATATTTTCATTATGGTAGTATCCTGGTGGTGGATTTTCATCAGACCTCAACAACTTTTCTCTTAAAATAATGACTTCAAGACATAGATCTGATGGATTGATCTCTGCTTTGTTAACAGTTGATGATTTGATTAGATTTTGCTTATACATCATTCTTCGCACATTTCTTATCTATTCAGCTACATTATGCATAGTATACCTACAGTTGGAGCATTTATTTACGTGTTCTATTCCTCAAATACTTTTTTCTTGTGTTCAGGTGCTATTTTATGAACAACTTGTTTAGGATGTACTAATTTATTGTTAATGTTGTATGAGCCGGGGCCAATTGAAGCATTCTCATATTACTACTCGTGAAGGATGAGAATTCCTGGTGCTAACTACTAGTATACTCTTGTTGCTGATTTCTTGGGAATAGATGGTATCGAACTTATTTTTATGTTATTAGCTGGGTTCGCTTCAGCACCATTCGCATCTCTTTTTTGAGACTAATCAATCAAACCTACATATAAGTTTAATTACGTTTGCGGACTGCTTCCTTTTGATTGTTAAAGTAGGCTCCAGGTCCTGGGAGTGTATTGGGTATTTTATTGTGAAATCTCTACTGTTGTCCGAAAGTAGGAGCCTTTTTGTTTTCCTCGTAGATTGTTTGTTCGTAGTAGCCCGGAGGTGGGTTGAAAACTGATGGTTAGTTGATTTTTCTTTGTTATCTAGCGAATGACATTAGTTTCTATTATATTTATTCAGTTACTTTATTTTTGTTCCTCCCTCAACTACAAGATAATTTTGAACTCAAAAATTCGCCTTTTCTCATATAGTTTCACCTAGATCTTTATTATAAAAATTTTGTCTATGTAGAGATTAATCTAATCTAATCTAAAATCAACTAAATTTAAAGTTTATCACAAGTAACTCTAAAAGTAAATTTTTAACCAAAGTATTTACATTAATCATTATTACTAGAAAAAAGTAAAACCTACAAAAAATAAGTGAGAAGGATAAAAAGGTTTTTGGCTAAAATGTAAATTGACACAAAATTCTATAAAATTTTGAAAAAAATTCTGAGTCCACTAAAACCAACAAAGAAATATCTCGATTTATGCGTAAAAAGAAAGTTATCTAACTCGCTCAAGGAATGTATATCTAAAGTTTACTGATACCTGCAACAACTTTCAAAAAAACATGAAGCTTATTTAAGTGAGCTGGCTAAAATGTGTTATTGATGTGGTTAATCTAATTTATGCCCTATCATGTGGTGAATCCATAACGCCTTTTATAGAGTAAAAATTTATTCCTGTAGAGCTGTTTAAGCAGTTTATTTTAATATTCTGTAAGTACTTAGGGGTCTTAATTGCTTCCTTTGCCAGCTGCGAACATTTTAAATAATGGCCACTAACTTAGCAAAAGCTTCATCAACGCTACTCTCTTTACTTTGTTGTCTACTTATTAAAAACAATATACCAATGCATAATTGAAATAGATTTAGCATATTGGCTTTTATGAGTTTTTATGCTCCATGTAATATGTTGTTGTCATCTTTCTATATTCCTTATTACTTAGGTATAGGCGATCTAAGTTAGGCAGTCTCATCTTAGTAAGATATGCAGGTGTTAAATCTGAAAGTTTATTCGAAGCTTTATCTGATCCGCTTTACATAAGTCAAGAAGTTGAAGTACTGGCATTTCGATTTTTAATAGTATTTTACAGCCTTTGTCTTCAATTAAGTTGTTGCCTTAACAAATTAGAATATACTTAAATTCAGTTCAATAAGACTATTCCATTTTAGGGGACTTAGAATTTTAATAGAGGCTATGGTCAGCTGGTTCTTTTCTATGTGTATTTTTGATTACCTAAGTTAAGCTTTTATAAATGTTATGTTTTATCTTTCTTCTTGCGAAATAAGAATTAAAGGTCAACATCTTTTAATTTTTTATCTTCTAAATTCTCAATAGTGTCTATTTTAGAGTCTAAATACTTGGTCCTTATTCAATAATTTATTCAGGTTGTATTCTGAAGTCGTCTTCACTTTCCATTTATAAAATATATACTAAAATTAGTCACTTCAAATGATAATAATGCATAACATAATTATCCTAATCTGAAAATCTACATAAAATCCATGTTTTATTCCAAGCTTTGAATTCTCACCATAAGTCGATACACATGCTCTCTCAGCTGCTCTTTGATTCTAAATTTTAACACAATTGTCTCTTATTGATGTATATCTTGAATCTGCTTTTGGTGAGATTGAAAATCTGGTTTCCAAATACTTGGATTTTCTTTTTTATTTGAATCTTTATATATAGGAGATCTTCATCCGCCTTTTCGTTCTAGATGTATAGCCAATAAGTTTCTTTGTAATGATCTTTTTTATGCTATTTTCTGGCAAGCTGCATAGAGTTCTGAGCTAAGTTTATAAAGCTTGAATTAGAGTTTTTATAATTTTAATTTCATATTCCTATCTGATTGCTTGGAATAGCTTCTCTTTTTGTTGTGTCTCAAACAAACTCGATGGTAGATAGGAGGCCATTTTTTTTTCGATTATCAATCTTTTTGCGAACTTCTTCTTCACTATCTTGATATTTCCTTCTGAACTTTTTAATTTTGTTTAGAACTTTCTCTACAAAAAAATAGACTAATATTGAAAACAAAAAAAACACTTAAAGAACTTAATCTAAGCTTTCATCTTGATCATCTAGATGAAAATCAACCAGAAGATAAACATTACAAGATTTAAGACAAAAATAAACTTTCTAAAAAAAATATAATTTATGATAATGCTTTGAAATCACTTCTCATTGCTTAGCTTACTCCTTCTTGTTTTTCAAGGCTCTCAATTGCTCCAATGCCGACTTCATCGATCCAAACTGTGCAGCTATTTCCCGGGCTGCCTCTAATTCTTGTTAATTTCTCATCAAACAAAACGCATATATTTGATTCTAACTCTTTTAGATGCGCTTTGTCATTGATGGGTACTCAAAATAGGCTATTTTTTATAATTCGTGGAACACATGGATTTTAAACTACATTTATCTATTTTTTATTGTACTTTATCTCAAGTGATAGATGTAGTTCAAGATTTCAATTTTTTAGACATTAGTTGTGCTTTTATTGTTATAGAGCTAAACGATGAACTAGAATTAGTTTTTAAATGTTGTGGTTGAGGGTAGTTTATTATTTATAGATTCGTGAAGAATATAGTCTACCAATCTTAATTCAAGCACAGTGTTATAATAATAGAGATTTTTTTGTATACGATTATAGACATCTTTCATTTTCTCATAAAATTCTAGATCTTTACTGTCAGGATAATTGCCTTTAAAATAATTTTTATCCTTCAAAATGCAAAAAACTTTCAAATTTGATATAGGTACCAGCTTCTCAGATAGAGATAGATTCCTATCTATTAATTGGGTTAATTATGGTTTGTAAAATAGATTGTATGCTTTGAAGAATTAGGTACATTTAGAATCTCTCATAAGTGAAGTTTACAGTTTAAAGACACTGTTAAGCCATTAAATTACTTTTTCTTTTTATTTTGAAGGATAAACTGTTAATGACACAAGATTTGTTAGATCTGTGCTTTGGTTCATTAGCTTATTGATATGAGAAATAAGCATAAGTTCAAAAAGCATTTTATATTCCTTTTTCATCTTAATTTCCAGCACTAGACTATTTTTCTTGTCCTTAATTTCAAATGGTTTATTAACATTTTATAAATATTTTAATTTTGTTGCAATTTCAAAGGCCTATGATGTGATGTTGAAAGTTGTTATAAAGCGGCCAAGCAAAGTGATGCTCTCTTTAGAAACTGTAGATGAAAAGAAGTAGTTTTCAAAACGATGGAGAATTTAGCTGATCCCAAACGGTTTTACTTTTGAGAAATATTTCGTAAATCTATCGTGAATAGTGATCTCGTTGATGTATATACCAAGATAATTTCCGACTTCCTCGTAAGCTGGAGGCAACTATTTTTTTATCACCAAATTTTACTTTATATCTTTGAATTATTCATTATTTGTTAGTATGAATCTAAGTAGTTATCTTTTTTTATTGGTTTTATTTTGCTATGGCTGACTATGAGGGTTCAGATAATTTGGATGGTTCTGGAAGAGGAATTAATATATTCTTTCCAGTAGTTTTAAAGCAGCATCCTTGTTCTGTTTCAATTTATAAACCAATTCCTCGAATTTTATCTTACTAAACTTAGCAATACAGGAATCTACATTCGCATAGACTGTATACTCTTTCCATGTATTCTTATATTATGCGAATTTGGGGTAAAATTTTTTATAATTCTCATCATTCAGAGTTGTTTCGTCTCCTAAAACGATTGAAAAGACAGAATTAAAGTCTTAACAGTATTTTTAAGGATCTATCTTTTTATTTTAACTTTCTCCGAAAGGAAAAGTCAATTATTGGATGTTTCCATAACTTTTGTTGTTGAATTAGATACATTTTAGCTCACTAATTTCTTCTTGATATTTTTTAAAAATCTATGCCATTTTTTTATTTGGAAAATCCTTTACAAATTGATTCTCTAAACTTACAATAAACAAGTTCTATTGGCCTTGGTCAATTATTTTCGATACCAATTTGTATAGATGAAGTCCTTTTTAGAAGATTGAAGTCACTGATTACCAGTTAGCTCTTGTTTTTTTACTGTCTCTGCCTTAAATTTATTAAAGCAGCAAGTTTGAACGAGTTTAGTTTGGATAAAATCTTTTACAAGTAAAAACAAAGTTAAAACCTGTGTCTTTACAGCCGATCAATGGAAACTATTTGAAAATTTTTGGCATTTTGTTGTTAACTTCCAATAACTTGATGTAATTTTACCTAATTTATAGAGGCATAGCAACTATAGAGTATGTGTCTTGATCATCAATATAAGCCAAAGAAAACTTTCTAGCTTTTTCCTAACCTTCCTCAAGTATGTTTGCATTGAATATTTTCATTCCATTAAATCTTTCTTACTCTAGCTTCTTGATTCCAAATTTTTTAATACTTTTATAAGTTCTTTTATCAATCACTTGGATTTAGTAAAGTTTAGGATTGAAGAGTAAAGCATAAGGGAAAAGCTACTTTAAGTAAGCCATTGTCTCATTAATCATTTTATTCGCTACCTCATCAATATCTTCATAAATGAATTGACTATTTAGTTATCCTTCTTTTCTTTGCCATTTGGCTTAAGGCTCATTTTTGAGCAAATCTTACATAAGATTTTTCTCCGTTATCATAAGTTTATTAACAAGTTAAGTATCTCTATCTTTGTATTCTCTATCAAGTAAAATATCAAATCTTTGATAAAGACTGCCTCCTTCAAAATTTCTGAGTTTTGATTTTTTTGGCATCAATTTTTACACATGTTCTTAGATATTTATATCTGTTCCCAACGATTACTCTGCTTCAGTCGAAGATTGATATTTTTTGGTCTCTTAACTTGTCTTAAAATTGGAAATTTATTCCTATTCACTCAGTTTAACTTCATCCTAATCCTAAGTTTATTGATTTTTAGTTTCATTTAATTCCTAAGGTGTTTTCATCGTGAGCAAACCTTTTATTCTCACTTTTTTGCTCAAAATGTATGTCACAATGAAGCCAGTTCCATATTTTCCAGTAGTTTCAGTGTTAATCTTGTTCTCCTCAGCTTTTGAAGAATATTGAGCAACTAAGCTTTATAGATCCGAAACCCGAAAAGGATCACCATTATGAGCGAAGATAAGTTTATCATCTTTGATTTCAATTCTGATTCTGCATCTACCGAACTAGTTGGGGACATCTTTTGCATTTTGGATCAACTCCCAGATCCATCTGATTCTTGAGTTCTTATCCTCAGCCAAGTGATTGATGTGCTGTGCCAGTTTCTGGGCGATGGAAGTAAAACGAGCCCTATCCTTGGACATCGTATATTCTTAATATGCCAGTCTGCGAGGATCAATAGTCTGCTTACCCTCCATAAAAGATATCAATAATTTAATGAATTATCTACGAGTTGATATATATATATACATATTTTGCCGCCATAATAAAATTAATTTTGTTTGTTTACAAAAATACAACTCAAAGTTTACAGTGTATTTCATTTTATCTTTTTTGATAACTCTCTTTCAATTTATAATTTAAAGTGATCCAGATGCAAGAAGAAAGAAAGAAATACCTCTATCAAAATCGAACTATCTACGAATGGGATGAATCACTTGACACTATATATTGCTACATTTAATTACCTCCCCTGCCTTAAAATATCAAACCGAAATCAATACTCGAAGTATCCATTACGCCCAAACAACTTACCGTAGGATTCAAAAATACACCACCTTATCTTAAACATGATTTTGAAGGCATAGTTGACGCCGAAGAATCATTATGGTATATTTAGTAGAAAAAGCAGAACAAAAATGCAAAATAAATAGTAATTGAGTTGCATAAAGCTCAGAAAGGAGTCAGATGGGGATGTGTGTTCAAAGGACATGGAAGTCTAAATGTACTGGAAGAGTAAAATTTGAAAAAGAAACTGTTGCTTTAAAGATTTCAAGAAGAAAATCCGGGATTTGATTTTAGTAGTGCTTAATTCAATGGTCAAGTACCATAAGCTCGTACCTTTATGGGAGGACCCAAAGGATGAAATGATGCCAATAATTCATACTTTGTACTCCATAATACAATCAATTATTTTGTAAGATTTTAAATGTTAGTCAAATGAAAGAATAGTTAGTTAATAAAGGTATTCAATCATAGTTTTTTCTTTTATTGAAAGCAATAAATGCCTGAAGGCTTATTTTGCCTTCGCCTTCAGGGTCACAGTGGTGTAGCATTTACCTGATTTATGCAGGTGTCACTTACTCCTGCAATTCTTCTGCCGCTGCCAATAAGTCCTATTCAGAAATGTATCCTTTTCCCTCTTCATCGAAGTTTTGGAAAATACGTTCAATGTCATCATCAGTATCAGTTTCGCAGGGTCTATAGGTCATAAGCTTAACAAACTCTTTAAATGTGATTTCACCGCCATCATCAGCATCAAAAACTGACATGGCGACGTATACAAATGGTCTACCAGGTTTGTATCCTCCAAAATCTCTGATAGCTTTACGGATATCCATAGGAGTTAACATTCCGTCATAGTCGTCATCGAGAAAATCGAAAACTTGTTTGAAGATTTCTATATCTCTGACTGAACATTCTGCAACCATGTACTCTTTAGGGTCGAAATTAACATTTTTCTTGGCTCTCATGCTAGATTTCTGTCCTCCTTTTTATGGTGTTTGAGCTTTATCAGCTAATTCTCTAAAACTTCCCCTGCCTCTACCGTACTGTGTATTTCTGGACATCATGAAGGATCTTAATAAAAATTATAATGTTTGAGTAGACACTCAGCTGAAAAAAACTGATATATCATAAGGTTTAGATTCTTTCACATAAATTTTTTCTATTTTATAAATTAAAGAGGTATTTGCTTCCTTCTTTACTAATTTATAATGTATTTGTTACTATCAATTTGAATATCTCACTTGTTTAATAAATATTTTTGAAGTATTCCGCACAATCCAGTAATATGCTAGCCAATTAATAAGCGGAGTGAATTTAATTAACTTATAATTTATTGTATTGGAAATATCTATAATGTCCAAGAGAGAAATCCAAGAAAAAGAACTCAAAACTATCCTCGGTAAAGACGTTGTCACCAAAAACCCAGTCTTCTCACCAGAACACATCACCTAGCTTCACGCTCTCTTCTCCCTTTACGCTGATCCAAGACAAAGAAGAACTGATGTAAGAGACGTTCTCATGACTGCCAGCACTCTTGGTCTTGACACCAAATACGAGTTTGTTTTCAGACTTCTCACCGAGATCCAAGATTCCACTCGTGGAGCTCCTCTTGATTTCGAGCAATTCTTGAAATAACTCACCGCCAGAATCGTACATTTTTGGATATCTTAGGGAAGCCCCTTCAGCGAATAAGGAAGAAAAGCTAACTTCACTTTGTTGGACGTCCATGGAAAAGGTGAGCTTGACATCAATGACTTGAGATACATCAGTGAGCAATTGAAGTATGGCTACAGTGAGTAACAATTAGCCGAGATCATTCACTCAGTTGGTGGCTACGGAGCTGAGACCGTCACATGGGAGAAGTTCAACAAGTTCATCCAAAGAAAAGTCGACAGAAGAAGAGTTCTTTGATGATCGATAGGCCTTATTTAGCTATTTTTTTAACTTGATAAGTCTTAGATACAAAGTAAATGATTTCGCTCTAAAAAGTATTGATTTGCAATCTCATTTATAAAATAGTCTTTTGATTTCCTGGATTGCTTCTTAAATTGGCAAAATCTTGTTAACTCCTTTTTTATTATCGTTTATATACTGGTTTTATTTAATTAGAATAAATCTAATAATACAAAAAAATATATCGTGCAACTACAATAAAACATTTATTTGCCGTATTATTTTTTCTAATAAGATTGTTTCCCAACTCTTTTTTTTATTTAAGAACTAGAAAAAAAAATTCTTATCGTTTAAGTATAACTGTACGATTATTTCATAAAAAAGATCCTTCACGCTAATGTATTCGATACCTGTGAAGTTAGCCTACTACTCCTCTTTATTTTGTGTATTTGGAAGCTTATGATGAAGGGTAAAGATACGTATCCAAGACGAAAACACAAGAGACTGAATCTAGAAGATCTGATATATTTAAAAGAGCTAGATCCTCAATTTCTGGATTTTTTTTGATAAATATCAATTTTGCCTTAAGCTAACTTTATTCTCAGTCCTAACGTTGTTCCTAACTATTCAACAAACTCCAGAAATAACTTTTCACTTGAAACTTAAAATAAAAAAATGACTGAATTTTTTAAAGCAGTATAGGGAGGTCCACTTTTTACATTATTATTTTGTTAAAAAGACGCTCAAAAATGAAAACAGAGCTCTTCATCAGGTGATTCACAGTTTCTTATCACGAGAAATTAATTTTTTATTATACCCAAAATTCAAATGTGACATGCATGGATTTCAAAATCTACGTAATAAGTCGCAAGGTAAGTCTATCTTCCTCGCTTTCTGATACTAAGATTTATTTTTAATCTATCTTTTAAATGACTTATAAGAATACCTCTTTTTTTTACAAAACGTATAATCAATTTGTATGATGCTAAAGCAAAGATTTCTAGAATAAACCGAAACAAAGGCCTAAAATATCATCAAAAAGGATCTAAATGTTGCTCAAATACCCTAGAATACTCGCAAAAACCCAACAAACCATTGCGAGCTTCAAGTTTAAACTTAAGTAGTGAGGAAAAGTTTGAATGAAAATGGTAAATTATAAAAAGTCTCATTTTTCAATATAAACATACCTCTTTTCTCAAAGCCTGTCCGCAAGGACAATTTCTAGCACATCAAGTTTGAGGTATTACAACAATTAGATACCTTTTTTACCTTATTTTCGACAAAAATATGTGGAACTTTACAAAACTAGGCTAAGGTAGATCTATTAGAGGAAACAGAATAAGTCACTGATTTTATCTCTGTTTAGCTCTAAAATTAGCTCAAGGAACACAAATAAAAAATTCTCTTTATAATTGACCAGTTCCCTCTGATAAGATAATTTCTTCAATGGATCTATGATGCCTCACATATAGTTTTCTTCAAATAGCTTATACTAATCACTTCAAAGATTATGTTGGCTTTGTTTTCTTAAAGTTTAACAAATATTTAAATCAAGATTTCAGATCTGTCTAAAAATACATATTTCTCAATCATATATACGATCATTAGTTCTTCAAAATTTTTAAGATGAAACTAGAAATGAGTTGGTTTAACACTTATTTCATCAGAGCCTCCCCTCATTTACTTAATTTTAATAGTTTCTTCGTGTAAAAAGTTTTGGAGATGATTTCAATAAGTATTGAGTATAGTACTCAGGAAAAAACCTAATCCAAGGAAAATAGTTAAGCTGCGAGAAGCAAGAAAAGCAAGAAAATAAAGAAACAAAAGAATTTAACCAAGTGTCCAAATAATTTTTGATTCGCTTTTATCTTTTTGAAAAAGGAATTTGTTTTATTATATCTAAGAATTTTTTATTTTTCACTCATCTTTTCCACTCCTCTAAAAAATTAATTAAAGCCAGAAAATAAAATAGATAGACAACTTTTAAAAATATGGGTTATATAAAAATCATCATTTTACTTCGCCCATCTCCTTCATCAACTTAGTCAGTGTTTCAGCAGTATCTTGCTTGAATCGATAAACTTTTCCCACATCTAATACAGGCTGAGGATTTATCTAAACTACCTCTTTTGCTTTAAAAGTCAGCTTTCTACACAATCCTGTTGAAAGAGATGTTCCTATCACAATGACAAAAGGGAATTCCTTTTATTTTACATCTCCACCATACAAGGGGCCATATTTTTCATCGAAAAATAAGACATGTGGTCTCAAAGGTTCTTGGCACTTTGGGCATCTAGCAACTTTTTTGAGCTAAATAATTTCTTTTCTATAGTCTTTGAAAAGATGCACATGATCGTTTTAACATCTGACTTACTTTACATTACCATGTACAGCATAATATTTGTATTCCTATTTCTTGGGCTTAATATGAAAATCGTCGATATTCTGAGTCACGATCGTCACCTTTTTGCCTCTTGCATTCAATACTCTAGCGAGTTTATCAATAAGTTCATGTATTTTGTTCGGTTTCAGATTTATTGCCATTTTGTAAATCTACTCAATCCACTCCCATATTGCTTCAGGATGTTTGTCATAAAAATATTTAGCGATAAACTACTCTGGCTCGTACTCTTCATTCTCCCACTTGAACTTTTTGTCATACAAACCATTTTGACCTCTAAATGTCGGGATACCACTCGGAGCTGACACTCCTGCTCCAGTTATGATGAGAATCTCTTTATGATTCAGCATTGCCTTTACTACGTCCTTATGGGGAAGCTAAACAGGCTTATCATTAGAGTTACTTCATTATTGTTCTATTACATATTAAGGTTGGTTCCCATCGAAGCAGCGATATTTTGGGCGAGTTTGTTGATGACCTTATTAAAATTATCCTTAAATTTTTCAATATTTTCCTCGTTTTACTTTATCTTCTGCAGAGACTATTGCACTCCTGAAAGAGTGCAATCTATACTAGCGAGAGTCTATCTAAAAAAATGAGTACCTTGGCTGTTTGCTACTGTGTTAGTCTGAGCGACTCCTTGAACTTGGCGTATTCTTCAGGTGACATTTTAATTCTATTGAAATATTTTTTAGACGCTTTATATACTGCTTAGATCTATCAAATTCTGACTAAAGCAAAAAATATTAGGTGTTGATCGGATTTTTTTCGAATTTATCTCTGGAAATCTTTTATTTTTTTAATAATATCGAATAATCCTTAACATAGTAAAGATCATATTTTTTCAGCCTCAAAAATCATAACTTTATCTTCTTAGTCTCAATTTTTTTCATGGTTTAATTAGTTTCCATGTGATTATATATGGAATATTCTAAGCTAATCAGCTAATGTTTAAAAGGGATGATCTTTAGTGATTTTTCCATATCAATTATACGATGTCTTGATAAGCTTATATCATCTTAAAAAGTCACTAAATATTTGTTAATAATTTTTTAATGATTATGTAATGAATATCTTTATACAATCAAGAAGGTATGTTTATTTTAACGACTGTTTATAATATAAAGAATGAGCAAAAACACTACTTTCCTCAAAAAGAACAATCCTTTGGCAATTGTTATTAATAAACAGCCTCAGAGCTACTCCGGCACTCGCAAAAATACAAAGTTTGTTCTGAATAACAGCTCAGCATAACAAGATATTAATACCAAACTTTACACATTCTGCTAAAATGACAACAAAAATCAGCCCTCGCCCAATGATGAAAACACACCTAATAACAGAGAGAGGAAGGTCAGTCTCAATAACAATCTCAATTCTCAGGCTCAGACTAAATCTATCAGCAAACTAGGACAAATGATAAATATCAATAAAGAGAAGAAGAGCAAGAACAACATGTCTTTAGCGAGCATCAATGTTATCAACTCCAGTTTCGATAGAAGAAAAACATAAAAGTCAAGCACAGCTCGATTTGAGGAGAGAAAAGTTAATATTAGTATTTCGATCAATCCTAAAACAATGAGGGAACTCTAGAGTTCTCAATAAAAATAGGAAGATAATGAGAAAAGAAAAAGTGAAAAGAGTGATAAAAATTGGTGGGAACTCAGAAGATAACAGAAAAACAATCCAAACCCTCTTCTGAAATAGAAGTAAATCTAGTAAAAGAAAAAAATAGTGATTGAAGAAGAAGAGTTAGAAAAATTTACCAAGAAATTTGCGCATTAGAAATGCATACTTTAGGAGAAAATTGCTAGATACGAGTCAAGGCTAACTGAGTGGCAGTAGGCGGAAAAATAATGGGAGATATAGAAAAAAGATATGAGTGAGTATATCAACTTTTTATAGTAATAGAAGTCTCAAAGATAGTTAGAAATGGCAAATATCAAAAACAGTTTTGCAGTCCTTAAAAACGACAATGAGTACTATATTCTAGCTAAAGATTAGGCGAGAAAAGTTATTAAAGATCAGTAGATTGAAATCACTTTCCTTTACAATTAGATTGAATAACTTAAAAATCAAGTAAAAATTGCAAGAGAATCCAGATATTCATCAACTTAGAGTAAACATGATACAGTAAAGCAACTAAAAAACAGGCTGAAGTTGATGGAGATTGAAAACAATCATTTACTTAATTAAAAATAAATCCTTCTTAAATAAAATGAAATGCTTTTAGTCAAACAGTCTTCTGAAGATAGGAGAGTTTTTGAAGAGAAAATTAATATCTTGATGGAACGCAACAACCAGCTTAAAAATGCTCTCAAAGATGCACTCACTGGACAAATTAGTGGAGATGTCTACACCAAAACCATCCAAGACCTCTCTGAATCTATAGTTAAACTAAAATAGTAGAACAAATCGCTCAAGAATAAGTTGGAAAATGAAGTAGTATCGATCCACCAGCATTCGACAGACCAAAGTAGATTTTAATTCAAGCTAGACTCCACAAGTAGAAAAATAGATTCACCAAGCTAAGTATAATTTGTTTGGAGAAGAGAAAATAATGAAGAAGGATTCAAAGATTTGAATAATGAACAAATAGCTCTTTTTGATGTCGGACTTTTTCCGAAAGGTGAAGTGTATAAAAATTTGGTTGGACGGGTTTCAGATTTATGAATTTGATAAATGTATGCTTCTTAATTTTTTTTAATCTAAATCAATCAGCTTAAGCTATAATTATCATTAAAAACAAAATATTTTATCCAGCTTTTTAGTTCGAGCATCTAATTGACAGTTTTTTACATTCTGACAAATCCTAGGATAAAATGAACAAATCAAATTGTTAATCAGTTTAGACTTTCTAAATTTTTTTGCATAACTACAGTCTTTATCCTTGACTTCAAAAGCTTTATATTTTTTCTCTCTTTACTCTGCTAACTAGCTAATTCTGCTTACAAATTATTTTTTGTTTACTTCGGACTCAAAGTTAAAGCCTCCTTACGGGAATCCAACCC
>Ga0194117_10002466_pt1 | contig 19683 bp, 6 predicted proteins | sample TA2MahsurfametaG_FD_160579 | JGI IMG/M metagenome (GOLD analysis project Ga0194117, IMG submission 160579) | Freshwater microbial communities from Lake Tanganyika, Tanzania - TA2015009 Mahale N1 surface | ecosystem: Environmental > Aquatic > Freshwater > Lake | place: Tanzania: Lake Tanganyika...
CCCCAACCCCATTAATTCATATTCAAAGTACATATATATCATTGAAATAAATAGAATCGACTCACTTTAAACACACATTATAAAGTCTGCGACTGATGTACATCTGCTTTATGCACTTCATCAGCTATTCACTCTTCACATTACCCAACCTTTCCTTCAAGTTTATTTTTATCATCGTGTTTATCTCATCTTCCCCACTGCACATAATGTCTGCACTGAGTATTCTAAAGATCTCTACAATCGCATAAATGAGAATATACACATCTGTCTGGCAGATCAAATCCCAAAGTGCCAACGCCATCGTTTTCGACATGTCCTCAGAGAACAGACCCATAATCCACTTCATCACAAAGTAGTTAAGCTAAAATCCCATATGGCTGAGATGCCTGTATACATCAGGTAGTAGATTTCGAAATTAGTCTTCGAGAATGCAGATATATTTATTATAAAACTAGATGTCATTTTGGATATACCTACATTTATGGAGGAGAAAACGTAACAGCCAATAGCTGATGTGTTCGTTGAAGCATTGTAGCAGATTAGCACATATGGGCATTATTCCTTGAAAGTACTGTATCTTGAATGAAACTGTTGTTATTATTCTATCCAACTTGAGCTGGTGCTACTGAAGGTCCTCAGAATTTTGATACTAAAAATACCCACTTGTCCTATCCAAATCTTAACTATGCTAATAGTCCTACTCCTCACTTGATTCTCTCAAGTGAGTTTACTGCAGTAGGTAGGGTGCTAGGAGGCCAAAAGTAAGATCCCAATTATTTTATTTTTACAGAATTCTAATTAATGCTTCGCGCCTGAGGAGTCTGTTACAGTATTTTAGCATTAGTAGGTTCTCACCATTGACGAAACTTAGTATTCTTGGAAGCAGCTTTCCATTATGGAAAACTTCAGACCAACTGTGGATACGTGGAGAGGGTAAAGGAGCTACTCGTTTGTTGAATGGAGATCGAGTAAAGGTAAAGTAGGGTACTATCCTTTGAGTTTGTAAGAGGGTGGTATTCTGTACGATGAGTTCAAATTCTTGATAATTATGGCGCTATTCCCTGATATTGAGGGTAGTTTATTTTTCAGTGCAGGTCTCAAGAGCCTGCTTACTGTGAGTATGGTTGGTGAACAGATGAACGGTAATCAATCCCATTTAACTCTATTAATAGCTTATAATTTGAAAAATAGAGTAATTTAACATTCTTATGAGTCTATTTCAGCACATTAATGCTATCATCTTCAAAAAAAAATACTATCCTTTTTAAATATTCTAGAACACAAACCTAGAGATACCTAGTATTATATAATTTTAATTGGGATTTAGTTTGAATTCATGGAGAATAACTAGCAGTACAAAAATCTTATTGATATGGGATGCAGTCCCGTCTTGTCTGAAGCTGCCATCAGGACCACCAAATCATAAGATCTGAGTGCACTTCTTGACTGGATCTCTGATAATAGTGAGAAAGAAGATCATTGGAAAGAATGGCTCGAAAAACAAAAAACTTAAGGAGAAAAACCATAAGGCGCAGCAGAAACTACCCAGTCTATTGATCATCTCGTCAAAAAGGAGCTAGTGGAGTAGTTGATGAAGAAAGGACACTCCAAAAATGTAGCTCAAAAAGCCTTACTTTTCTCTAGTAAGAAAAAGCTAATTTAGATAACGCTAGCGTGAAAATGGCTGAAAATTGGATTGAATAACATAAATATGATCCAGATTTTGAAGAAGAGGTATTCATAGCAGGGCAACAGGAAAATCAACCAAAATTAAGTCCATAATAGGCCAGAAAGAAATTAAATGAACTTGTCGAGAAAGCCAGAGCAATCAAGAAACAAAGATAGGAGGAGTAAGCAAGAGAAAGAGAGAAGAATAGAGTCAGATATGGCAAAGAAATGCTATAAGCAAAAAGAATCGCGGAATAACAAGCAGCTAAGAGACAACTTTAGCTTGACAGAATCCAAAAAGCAAAAGATGAAGCCTACAAGAAATAGTTGGTTTAACAAATGAGGAGAGAAAGAAACGCGAAACTAGGAATAAAAGAATAGACTGGTAGTACCTCAGTGGCAGCAAAAAAGCAATAAGTAAAATACTCCAAGCCTTAACAGGTGTAAATCCAATGTGAGCAAGTCAAAGTCGGTAATCACGCCTACCCTGAAAAAGCCAAAACCTTTTTTGAAACTGCAAATATCTATGTCAATAATATAATCAAGAACAATGGAGAGGAAAAGTTTAGAAAGATCAACAAAGAGAACAAGGCTTTCCAATCACGTATAGCTGAAGCTTTTGGAGGTGTATAAACACTCCAAGTGATTGGCTACGAAGAAGATGGCACTTTCCTTGTCATGAAAAAATACGACTTAAAGTAACTACAGACAATTTCAAACATAATTCAACGGTACATCTCATATTATAACTGATGGTTTATGAAATAAATGAAAAATATCAGAGTGTAATTTATTTGCTAAAAGATATGATATCCTACCAATCGTATTGATGTTTGGCTTAGTTTGTGGGCGAAAAAATCAGCAGCACTTCTGCAGCATCATCGAACGTCATTATCTTTTACTTATGATAGATAAAAATAGCCAAACTTATCTTGTAGAAAAAGATCCACTTTTATTTGATAAAGCCCTCGTAAATGAAGTGAAGGTACTCTAAAGGAATTATGCATGTAAGTAAAGACAGGATCCATGGGAGACAAATGATGTTGAGATCTGCGCTGAGGTTCTATAAGAAGACATATAGATCATTAACATGCGTTTTTAGATAGCTTTTTATTTGATAGATATGCAAGTAGCATTAACTGAAATCTATATAGTATAGAAAGTACTGTTGAGGTAGACTGTTCTCATGTTGAAAATAAGTTTCCTAAAAACAGCGTACGTCTTCACCTCTTCTTTGATATGGTACAGTAATCCAGAGAGAATCATATTCATTCCTTGAATATATCCCACTTTAGAATCTTCTAATGCATAAGACATCAAAATCCTGAACTGTCTCTATTTAAAGATGTTGTTTTGGAAAGTAGAAGACTCACTTTGAGTCCTATCAATATCTTTCTTGATTTGTATCATATTTTTACGTATTTACTCAAACATTTGCTCTCGAGATGATTTTTTACTTAAGTCGTTTGTACTACTTGTACGGCTAAGTGCTTTTGAACCTTCTTTCAAATACTCCTCCCATTTGTTGATAACTTTGAAATAGTGGTCTTTGACTATTTCGAAAGGAACGTCTGCCCATTGAAAAAATTTGATTGAGTATTAGCAGGGTTCACCACAGTTGCAGCCTTCATTTGATTTCATAAACTTGTTAAAAAAACCTTGGACAGCAGTTATAATTTTGGTTCCCGTAGAATTATCTTTTCCTGACTTAAAGTTAAGAGATTTGTGGCTTCTATGTGATACTTTTTCTTCTAGCTCGCTTCTCATACCCTTGCTTATCTGTTGTTAAGAATATAGCTCTTGGTTGTATCTAAACAACTATTGTGTCCTATGAGCTACAATTGGAGTTTGAGGCTAGTATTTCGGTATTTATTTTTGAAAAAAATGTTTATGGACTGGAGGTCGGTGTTTGATAGGAATTTTGACTGCATTTGACTTTTAAACTTTTGGTTTGACTTTGAAGAAATCATGGGGAGTCTGTTTGGTACGATTTTTGACAGGCTCGACCTTCTGCAGATGGTACTTTTATAGATAGCTCATTATTGTTATTAATTATAATAAAACTATAAAAGAAGTTAACTTAACCTATCACAGGTCATCAAAGTAAACAAATATTAACATAAATGAATAGGGAGTTATTATTCAAAAACATCAATAATACTTTCGCAAACTGAAAGAACTGTAGCTTATAGATGGAGTCGGACGACTCTATCTTCTGTTACCATTTGGCTTCCATTATTCCTTATCACTCTTTTCTTTCTTTATTTTCTTGACTATCTCTGACTTGCTTGTTTATGTTGGTAGTATAAACTAAGGGTATTTTCCGATGGGATCACCGTGTCCACGCCTTGCCAGTTTGAATTTACTCTAATGATTGAAAGTATGTGTAGCTTTCTCTAGAAATGGTTTTTTGCTGTTGATTAATTCTTTAGCTTTGTCATCTTAACCATAGCTTCTCTTATCATTCGTAAACAGAATATTACCATGACTCATTGTTCTATATATCTATTGACCCATCTTGCTTATTGATATTTTTCTTTATTGACTTTCAAATAACTCTTTCCTTTAGTAAGGATCTGTGATGTATTTCAGATTTTTGAAAAAATCACCCTATATTTTTTTCATCGGATTTGCAGTAATATTTTTATTTTGAGTGATTACTCTCCCTGAATCTGCATCTCTCTATGGCTTCTTCTTTTACATTGGTTTTTCATCAATGTGAGGATAAGGTGCCTTAATTCTTGATCAATCAAAATTTTACATGCTTTTATATGCATTTGAAGGCTTGAATTAAAACTAGTGGAACTAAGCTTTCGAATGAATCTTGAGATCGAACTACCGTTGTAATTTTTAAGGATTGAGGTACTTATCACCCACATAAATGCTACTAGAAGGAGTGACAAAATCTTTCTTGGTAACTCCTGATCTATTCGAACCGGCTAATAAATTTCTGGGCTTTGTTATAGGTTTTCCATCTTATCCTTTTCTGGCTAAATGAGCCAATAATTACCAATTTTGGAAATGGAGTAGGAATCATCGCCGACTGCAAGAGGAGGAGGTTGTGTGAATAATCCGAATCTACTTTTAGATGCAGTAATTTATGTATCTGCAAGCATGGTTTGTCTGAGTTATTTCATCTTTTAATTTTATTTATATATATCAAAAATTCTGAATAATTTTAAAAAATGTTCATATCTTTAAAAGAGTAAGTTCGTATTCACCAGCTGAAGGCACTATGAAAAAAAATCATGGAGTGAGATGGTATTTTAAAATGTAATTTTTAATAAATTTGAACTGACTCGTAATAATATGTTTAGTTTACTTTAGGGGAGCTCTTAAACTTCTCAATCCATTCGACACACTACTTTCATCAAGAAGGAAATTGATGCTCTTGAATCAAGGTAATCATTAAGCAATGTAGAAGAAGTCAGCTCTGTAAAAAAATCCGATAAATGTAAATTAGCAAAAATATCACTGCCCATCTCAAACAATAATTGTAGAATCAACAAAAATAACTGTAAGAATCTTCATATGCAATTAAAAATGCAAAGATTAAGCTCTAAAAGTATAAGCTTAAAAAGATTGAGTTGTAGAATAAGAGAATGACAGAGATTATCTTGTATTAACAGTTATAAATACAACTTTAGTCTCTTAAAAAACAACTATTAGATGTTTTCACTCCAAAAAGCAATCAAATACAATTTCTAAGACTAAAACTCATTTAGATTGAGTCGGATTAAGAGTTAATCAACTTTTCAGACCAGTTTTCCCTTAGGAAAGTTGTGCTGCTCTTTTTGAAGAATAACAAAATAGAAATTAAAGATGTTGAAATTGTGGAGCTGTAAATTCCCAAAAGAAATCTAATAGTTCAATTCAAAAAGTTTATATAATAATATTTGAATAATAAAAAGCTAAATGAATTTAGAAAGTTGTTAAAGGAGCCAATTTAAAAATACATTCAAACACTTTAATAAATCAAACAAGCAGATACTTCTTCAGAAATAACAGATAATCAAAATTAATAGAGCTAATAACTCAAGAGGAAAAGTTTGATTTCATAATGGAACACAAGAAAACATGATCTGCTCATTAAGAAAAACTAAATTGATATGATTGACTACAAAATTTAATAGAATAATAAAAAAATAAAGAAATGTGATGAGGAGGTGAAGGAATCTTTGGAAAAATGTAGAGAATTTCAAAATAAAATCAAGTAATACTCTCAAATTAAAGAAACATAGAAATAGGAAGAAAAAGAGCTTTTAAAACTTAGGATGGAACTTAAAGAATTAAATGAAGCAGTAAATTATCTTAGTCTAAAAAGAAATCAATAAAATAGCAATTTCCTCAACTCTCCCAAGTCCATGGGCTATATCGATAGCCTTTAACACAGTAAAATTTCCAAAAGTCTAGCTCTTTAGAATTGTGAACTTTCAAACAGTAATCTACTAAGTCGTTCAACAAAATATTCAGATGCAAGCCTTTATAAAAGCCCCAAAAGTGGAGTGCCAAAAGACAGAGCTTCTAGTAAATTTAAAAAGCCGACTTCTCCTTATTTTAGATGATATTTTATAAATTGGTTTTTGAGTGATTCGTTATACTATAAAATATAAACTAATGAACAATCAACAAATCTACAAAATCGTAAATTTCTTCAGAATTAATCATCAATTCCACGATCCATATCAATTTATCCTCGACGGAAATTTCATCAAACTCGTAGTCTAGAAACAACTTGAGCTACAAAGAAAACTCTAGAATGCTATCGAGGGTAGAGTCACACTAAGAGTCACTTCTTGTATTTTGAGGGAATTGTAGCTTTTGGGAGAACAATTTAGGTTAGTGTAAGAGGAAGCTAAAAAGCACAAGATTATTTATTGTAAACATCCCCTTTAACAATCTGTTGACTAATGTATTCTCTAGCAAGTTGGAGAAGGCAACGAAAAAAACTATTTTGTATGTTCACAAGATCTGAATTTAAGAAGAAGATTGAGATAGTTCTAAAATGTTCCAATCATTTACTTTGGTCCAGACCAAAGAGTTACTATGTAAGATATTCACAAGAATACTTTAAAGAATATATAGAAAGAAGTTCAAAAGAAATATCTACCTCAAGGAAAAGAAGTCTAGTAAGTACAACAGTACAAAAAATAACAACAAATACTCTAAAAGCAGAGACTCATTCGAGAAATCTCTTCACAACAAGGAATCAAAGTTAAGACTAAAATAGCCAAAGGACCTAATCCCCTCTCAGTTAAAAAGAAACAACATAAACAAACACTCAACGAAAAGTCTCAAAATGAACAAGTTTCCGAAGCCCAACAACCTGAAGTATAGAAGAAACGTAAAAGAATCAGAAAGCGCAATAAAAATAAGAACCCAAAAACTTAATAAGTAAACAATAATTGATTGGTTTATGAAGTATATAAATATCTATCCATATGCAAGGAATGCGATTTGAAAGCAATAACATCTACATAGTTGAAAAAAATGTGTAATTCTGTGGAAAAATGATCGCAAAGTAAACAAATAATCATTTAGATCTAAAAAAAGAGTCCGATGGGTTATCAAAAATGGAGAGTAAACTCATTCAGTCACTTGCACAATTTCATTTTACTCTGGAAAAAAGGTAGCCACCCACAATGGTTATACAATCATGAATATTGAGGATTCCAAAGAGTCAATGGACTTAGTAGTCAAAATAGGCGAGCAAAAGATGATGTTCATGGTAGATAGTAAGACAGAAACAGCGAGCGTTGAAAGGAAATTCGTGATGGCAAACGATGAGTTCCTTAGTTTCAAAAACATCTACTCTCAGCAAGTGACTAAAGTATACGAGAAATACTATAAATAAGACTTTTTCTAATTTGGTTAAAGCAATGTTTGACTTTCAGTATGATTGTTAATCTATAATCTATCTCCATAATTATAGAATTAAAGTAAATTTATCGAAAAAAGCGGTGGCTTTAACATTATATAATTTCATGATTTCAACCAAACTTAAAAAACATGCGCAAACTAACAATCTCATGATAGAGTTTAGCTCTCTCTCAACCAATCGTGTAATCTAAGCATTCTACTCTAATTGTATAGAGGAAAAGGTACTTACTAGACGAACGCCAACTCAGAGATCTAATCAATTAAATTTTCATTCAGTATAAATCAAAGAAAATGTTGAAACATAGTCGTCTTTGCTTAAAAATGTGCCGAAAGACTTCTCTTTTGTAATTACTATATTTTATCTGACATCCTAGTAGGATTAGAGTCAAATCACAACATAGAAACCCTTACAGCGCACCTTATTACTTAGGTAAGGCTTAGACTCTAGATTTTTTATGGATTATGAGTTCGAGAATACTCAAAGTGAAAATGAAAGTTTAGTTTTTCTATGTTAGTTAAGTGCTCAAATCATTAATTCTAGGTTTTCTGAAGAGATAAACTTCTATGATCAGTCTACTTCATAAATCAAAAGTAAAAAATAGCAATAAAACCCTATTGTTAAACTTTGGATTAACATATTATATCAAATTCCAGGATTAGGTCAAGATAAATGCCTAGCTGTCTCTCAAAAATACCCTAACTACATCTCCATCCTCAAAGATTTTTACGGAACTAAACAACTGCATAACGTTGTAGTTAAACGTGGGCTGAAGTAGAGTCGTTTGGGGTAAATTTTAGCAAACAGAATATATAAATGCTTGCTTGGAAGATAGTACGATGAATGTGTATTGGAAAAGAAAGAATTAAGACAAACCTGAATTGATTTTTTATTGAAGAAAGTTGGAGTATTTAGTTTATGAAAAGTAAGTGTACGATCATAAATTGTTAATAATTGCATTTATTGTGTTAATTTTTCGAGCGATTTCTGTCTTCTAAAATAAAAACTTGGGCAGACTTTTAAGACGTTTTCCTCCGCCTGCTTTGACAAATGCTTTACTTCTTTCAGGTTTGCTATGAAAGTACTCTAAGATTAATTAAAAATACAAACTTACAGGTTCTGTATAGTCTTAGCAAACATTTTTATTTATGACTAGCATCTTGGCATATTCAGATAAATAGTTAGTAAGCCCAAAACTCTACATTTTTTCTTGGAACTCCTCAAATTTAACCAGAAAAAGCACAATTTTTAGATTTTACTCACCTGATTTCACATCATTAAGAAAAATACAGATGTTGCAAAGTTTTTACAAACTGTATTGAAAAATCTGTATTGCCTCTTTCAAATCAAAATTTTATTCCAAATACTTGTTGAAAATTCTGCACAATGAAAGAGCTATTTAAATGTTCTTCCCATCCGCTGCAAAATTATAGCAAACAGACAATGAACTAAGGGTATCTTCTTCTTGCATTATTTGCAAAACATGAGTAGCTAAAATGACTTGATCATAGCAAAAGCTGCGGACAATAGAGCAAAGTGCTTATGATAAAATGAGAGAACTCATGTAGGCTTACTTTTTTGTAAGATACTGTTTGCATAACATTGAAAGATAAAACACTACATTGTTCTGTATCATATAAAAAATGTCATTTTAAAACCCCAGCAAGTAGCATTATCTTATAAGCTACAAAGATTTGATTGGGTTGATTTTGACAACTTTACACTCTCGTGTAAATAAATTCTTGATAATTCCAATCGACTAGATGTACTTATAGGCCTAAAAATTTGAATTTATGACGGAATGGACTATGTCGATTTTAGCCTAGGAGTTTTCTACATCATTAAGGATAAGAAAGTATTTATTATAGTAGATAAGTTTTTTGCTTTCTGTTTTTTGTACTAAGTTCAGAATTTATTGTAAATTGCCACTTCTTAGAGTAGTTTAAATTACTTGCACATTGGAACTACGGATGTTTTTGTGAGATCGCGTGATGTTTTACTATTGCTAGTTCGCTGACTTAATCCATTTATGCTACAACAGCTATGAAACACTTGCCCTTTTGTCTGGCTATTTCTCAAAACATCGCAACAAAAAGTTAATGCAATCTGCTGAGGCATTTTTAGGTAAAGGAGGGTGTAAATCCTCAGCTATTCTGAATATAGCTGGCAAAGGACCCAACTCAACATAAGGAGGACTCCCAGTCATAAGTTATATAACTGTACATCCTAGTGACCAAATATCACTTTTTGGGTTGATTACTTCTTGTCCATTTACAGTTTAAGGTGCCATCCAATAGGGTGACCCTCCAGCTGACAAAGTTTTCTGATTTTAGCTGATATTAACTGCTACTCCAAAATCTGCAATTTTAATTTTGCCCTCCTTGGTTAGTAGAATGTTGAGACCTTTTATATCTCTATGTACAATATTGAGTTTATGTAGGTAGTCTAGACCTTAAAGAATTTGTTGTATGTACAACTTGATCAAAGATTCAGGAAACATCGATCGTTTGCATAGCTGTCCCAACGATCCTCCTTAGAGGTACTATAGTATAAGGTATATCTTGTGGTCTTTCATTATCGCGTCTTAATATCGAACGATGTTTTTATGGTTTAGACTTTTGAGTACATTGATTTCTTTTTTTATTGATTTAATGAGCTCTTTGCTGATGGGTATTTCTTTCATGGCGACAAAAATGCCGTTATTGAGGTTGATGCCTTTGTAAACCTTGCCATATGCTCCCTTGCCAATCTCTTCGATGAGTTGATAGCACTAAATGGTTTTGTTTTTGGCAAAATTATTCATCTATCCAAATTAAGAAATAATCTTTTAAATTTTTAAAATCCAAAAAGACCCACCCAGCCCAAACAAACAATTTCCTCTCCCTTACTTGTCTTTATTTATTGTTCAACAGGTATAATTGGCCCATAAGTATTTATAATATAATTTATTGCCTGACTATTTGAAAAATATGAATTCACGTTAGAGGATACGCTAAAAGTATGAGGAGAACAAACGAAATTGTCTTATTAAGAAAATCCACTTCTACGAATACCTTATTGGCTAGATAAAAGGTTTTGTTCCTGGAGTTGAAATTAAAAATAAAACGACCAATATTTTTTTTCCGACACTAATACCACTCAACACTAACACTGATGACTATCCCAAATAAAAAGTCACATTAAATAATTAGGCTATCACTATTGACTCCTCAGATATAGTAACTTAAATGTCCTACAGCCTAGCCAGATAATCCAAACCTCCTAGAAGTGCGAGGAGAGAAGCTTTTAGGCTCACCAAAAGAGAAACTATCGATAATATCGACGAGCTCATCACAAAATCTATGACACCTTCGATCAGAATCAATAAAAAACACATATATACAATATCCAATCAAAACAAAACTAAAACTTGCCGTATCAGACCCGAATGGTCAATTTAGTAAAGAAGGAGATAAAAAGTGCATCTTCTGAGCCCAAATAAAAGAACTTATATAGGTGATGTTTTTTTTATAAAATAATCGAAAAAGCCAATCGAAAACCCAACTTCATTTAGAAAGCAGTCAATTTGTCCATGGGAAATCGAAAATTAGCTACCATACTGATTTACTAAATTTATGTTTCCATTTCGGGACAAGTTTAAATATCTATTTCAGTTCCATAATTTAAAAAAATGATGCCGCAATCAAATATACAACTTCTTTGCACATTATAGGCCTTGTAGGTGGCTCAACTTTGCGATTGTAATGAATTGTATTTAGCAGAACTTTTTTACAGTGATTCTTGATTTTATAATTTCAGATAAACTTAATTTGAAGGTCTATACAAAAGGGTATATTTTGTGAACTTCAACCCAACAAAATGGTAGCAGTTAAATTAGAGATTTGAAACACATTCCGAAGTTTATTTATTATTGATTTTATTTGATTGATATATTTTGGCGCATAATTTATCTTTATGTTTGTCCCCCTAAGTATGCGAAGTCATATTTTTAATTTTTGATGAGTTTTATTTTGTTTCTCTTTAATAAAATTTAGATATCTATAGATAATGAAAGTTAATAATATGAAAATATATGAAAAAGCAATATATCCGATAGAACAGCGACTCTCATCTAGAAGAATCAGAAATCATCAACCAAAAATTCAGAGAGTTCATTAGCTCCAACGATCATAATAGTTAAACTCCCAAACAACAGCTCCAGTTCACTCCAGAAGAAGTAGATGCTATCTCAAAAAGATTTAATCAACTTTGTAATCAATCAGGTTTCATGACCTATGAAGACTTCAGGCGAGGACTTGGACTTCTAGGCAGAGAGGATTCATTTATCTGCAGAATATTTAATCTGGTTGACAAAGATCGAGATGGTAAAATAACAGAATAAAATTATTTGCATTACTTAAGTATCATACTCAAAGGAAACAACATCGAAAAAGCACGCTTTGGGTGGATGATTCTCACCGAAAACAAGGGTGATATGGAGCTCAAAGATTTCATGTAGCTGTTTCAATAAATTTCGGTTGTATGGAATGCACTCACAGGAGAAATAGCTACCCCTAAAAAGAAGTATGTTGAGGAGCTATTCAATATTTTCGATGTCGATCAAGATCAAACCATCACTTTCCAGGAGTAATCATTGATTCATTTAGTTACCGACTTTTTTTCAATGAACATCTGACTCTTCCTGGCTGGTTCGAGTATTTTAACAGCATAGAAATCAACTAAGAAGTATCAAAAACACATCTGTAAAAAGTAAGAGAAAAGCTTCGCAACAAACTTAAAATCCAAGGTATATAAGGCACTACCTAAAGTCCTGAATAGTTAAAAATAAGAATACAAGGAAACGAGATGAACATTTAAAAAAAACTACTGCAGTTAACTAAAAATATGAAAGAGGTCAGTGAGTATGTAAAAATTAAAAAGTAGCAAATGGCTGAAAATGAAGACATAAATCAAAGATAAGATAACGAAGGATCAATCTACAATACCAGCCAAAAATCGACAGATCATTAGAAATCTATTCATACGAATACTTCAGGAAGTGTAGTTTCATTGAAAAATCTTTACAAATACAATCATTAACTAAGTATACGTTCAACTTCTATCAACAAAATTCATCTGAGAAAACAAAAGCTAAAAAATTAGTCCAAGGCTGCCTTGAATACACAACTGATTGCTGACCTTAAGGGCTTTTTAGATACTACTCATAAACTCATGGATTTGTGTCATAACTACCGGACTTTAAAGGAAAAGCAAAGAAAGTATTCGCCAACTAAACTGAAACAAATGCAAGTTAAACTCAATTTAGTCGATAAACAAGTTTAACAAGGTTCGAAATAATCAAAAAAGAAAATGACTGTGTATTTTGGTCATTAGAATTGGAACCTTGTTTTAAATATAATGGTCGGATTGAGAAAAAGTATCAAAGCGCTTTTTGAACTTAGCAGTAATATAGAGATAAACTAGTCTCATTTTACTTAACAACACTAATTTTATTTAGGCAATAAAGCTTTTTTAAGTGGAAAAGGACCTTAAGCTCTAAAAAACATGTAAAATTTTCAACTAGTCTAAACTGCGCCTCTCGCTTTTGAAAGACTTCGAAGATTATATGGTGTGAGCAATAATGAATACCAGAGATCAGTTGGACCATAAAATCTGTTAAATCAGCTACTAACTGGAGATTTAACTGCTCTCAATTAAAAATGCTCAACAGGTAAATCAGGAGCTTTTTTCTACTTAACTTCTGATAACAAAATTTTTCTTAAAACATTGACCAAAAGTGAGTATGTATTCTTCAATGATATTTTACCAAACTACTATAAACACATGACGAATTACCCCAATACTTTGATTGTCAGAATCTATGGTCTTTATAAACTAAAAGTATATGTGAACAAGCAAAAAGTAAACACTATCTACTTCATCAGCATGGAAAACATCTTTGCCAAAGTTATTTCACAAAGTCAGTGTTAAATCAAATAAGTTTACGATTTAAAGGGGAGTTTATATGGAAGATCAGGTGGGTAGGGAAATGAACTCAAAGACCAAGATTGGGTCGATAAAAACAAGAAAATTTAGTTAGAACCTTCCATTTCTTAAATTTTTAGAGACCAAATAACAGCAGATGGCAAATTTTTCAAGAAAAATAACATAAATGACTACTCACTTATGGTAGCTTTTGTTAAGTACGAAGGACAAATAACACATTAGCAAGTTAACAACATTTTTAAGAGAGTGAATGGAGGTGTACTCAGCAGGAATAAAGGTGAGTTTTACATACTGAGTATTATAGATATTTTGACATCTTTTGAAACCAGAAAGACAATATAATACCTTTTCAAGACTACTTTTTTGAGTAAAGATGTGTCCTGTATCCCACCTTCAGACTACAGCCACCGCTTTCGCTAATTTATTCATAAATCTATAAAATGATTTTTTTTTCAACTCTAAACTACAAATTCACAAGCTTTAAACTCTCATTTGTAATTATTAATAACAGTCAACATGAATTAAAGTTTCATGTATTAATAGATAAAAAAAGATCATTTTACTTCAACTTTATACTTATTAAATCGACTTCTCATCTTCTTCTTCTGATTCTGTAACTTTATCTTAGAGTTAAAGCTCATTGACTATTTTTTCAGTCTTTTAGATGTATTCTTAGTAGATATATCTAAATTTTGTATCCGCTTTAATTCTGGAAGCAAGATGATGCTTAATCTCTTTTATCAATTGTTACTTATATAAACGTCGCTGCAGAAAGTATTCATTGTAAAATTTTTTGATATTCAATTTTTCCAAAACTTATCTTTCTTTAATATTTGTCCTTTTGGCGATTTCTTTAATTTTTTTTTAATGATGGCTCCTACATTGTACTGAGCTTTTTCTCGTGATAAAATCGCTCATCAAAACATAAAATCTGTTTTATTTTTTTAGGGAGTTACAATTTTTGTTGTTGAGGATGATAAACAGACCATATTTTATAATTTAATCCGTTTCCCAATGCTTGAATGCCTCTTATTGCATATTTTACAATCAATTTATTATAATTATTCTTTTTATCAAACTATTTAAAAATCAAATTAAATCTTTCATAATTAATTTGCGATCCTAAAGCTTGCCTTGCTGCTGACCATTTTGACTTGCATAATGTGAGTTGGGATGATTGTAGTAGTAAGGATGACCAGATATAACCTGTGATCCTGCACTTTGTGGACCTTTCATGCTTCCACTCTGACGATCAGTGCTTACTCGAGGATAAGTATTTTCTTGATAAGGATGCTGTGCATGTGGATACATATGGCTTTGATTTGTGCTATGATTTGGAGGGTAATGCTTCTGAGGGTGTTATGCAGGCTGATATTATGCTTATCTTCCATTTCTTTATTGTTGGTTTACATAGGTATTGTATTGGTAACCCATATATGGATTCATCATCGGATGCATAGGTGGATAACGAGAATTAGGCACTGGATATGACATTCCTGGCATGGGAGGATGTGGAGGAGGACACATATACATTGGGAAATTTATGTTTATGCTTGTACTACCAACATAAGGATTATTGGGATTTTGACCATTTGAGCCAGACTTTCCTGGGGGTTATAAGTTGCCTTATGGGCGACTTGTAGGATATTGTGGTAATTGAGAAGGATGTTGATTTGCACCTTGAGGATGTTGAGATTGCTGTCCGTGCTGAGAATGGATTGGAGGTGGCATATAGTAAGGATGATAAGGCCAATGATAAGGTATTTGATTCGGATAATCATACTTATTGTCTGGATTCTTGCCTTTTTAATTATTTTGCTAAAATTCTTTTTAATGTGGTCTTATGTATTGTTGATCATAAACTGAATAAGCATAAGGGTTATAATAGTAAGGAGGTATACCTTTATAACCTTAAGGCATAGTTTTGTAATGCTCAGAATACTGGTTGTTAATTTTCTTATAGGTTTATTTATAGTTTTCCGGATCAGATTGTATGTGTTTCGGAGGATAATGTGAGGCATGCATTGGGATTGGTGAATAAGGATATGGATAGTTATGCATTCTAGGGTCTATTTTCCACTCTTGTCTATTTTCATTTTTCTGATGTGGAGCTTAATTTTTAATAGTTCTGTTATCATTTTATTAACTACTGGAGCTACTAGAAGAAGATGAATTCGATAACTATCCTTCTTAGTGTAACAATCTGTTCATTTCCTTTAACTTAATCTACCTATTTTCTTGTTGAATTTAGTCACTCTTTTTATCCTCAAAATATTACTTCTAATCAACTTATTAGTTTTCTTGTCTCAAAAATTCATTTTACTACTTATCCATCTCTTCAAAAATTGATAATCTTGCCTTTTAATCTGGCAACTTCTTTGCTGGCTTTTAAGGATGGACTTCTTTTGGTTTTTAAACGTTCAACGGCTGGGCTGGGCCATCAAGAGGTTCTAAAACGGTAAAAACATCATCTTAATTGCCAGGCCTAGCTTTAAAATTCTTTTTGAAATGCTAAAACGGAGTTCCTCTCATCAATTTATCTCTTTCTCTTTCATATTGTCTCTCTTTTCTTTAGCGAGCAGCATGTGTTGGATTGAAATGACCTGCTGTGTAGCGCTTTCGTATAGGAGGTTAATAAAGACTCCTATCAGGTCCTCCTCTTTTATAATTTTTACCAGTGATAGGTACTGTATCCTAATTGTTCATGTTTGATCTTTCTTATTTACGAGCATGATTTTTTTTTGCTACATATTATTCATATTCCTTTTATTAGGAGCCTTCTGGATCTCCTTTTTGACAGTCTAGCAACTAGTTAGAGTCCTATTAAATACGAAGCAGTGCCTCCTCTGCCATTCTTTGTTTTCGTTATTCCTCCATCAAAGCTCTAATTTTGGCTTACTCATCTGCCCGTTATTCAGCTCCTTCCCATAAATCAATATAAAGATTGCATAGCTCTTTGATGTGATTGTTATACTGGCTCAAACCGATACGTTCTCTATGTTCTTAGGAATCAATATGTATGTAATAGTTTTTATAGTGCTCTTTACAGACGGAGCATAGGGAATGCTTAGAGTTGGGGCGAGGAAAAATCTTCATAAGGTATAAAATACTAGTTGATTGTGTTTTTCAAGTGAATCCCTGATTTGTTTTTGATGATCCATAATTTCTTGCTGGTCATTTTTTATCAGAATGCGCCTATCTACCCCCAAAATGAAGGCAGAAGTGTAGTATTTGAAGTCATCATTGAATTAGGGATAGGTATGTTATGGAGGGAGAGGTTATCTCTGATATTTTGGGCAGAATTGAACCTAGATGTCATATTTGGAGGGATTAGATTTTAGTGTTTAAAGAATGAAGATATGATCTTTACATTAAAATTCACAACGTCTTTTACGTTTTCGTTACTAGGCATTCATTGTTAATTCTTTAATTTATTTATACAGAAACAGAACACTAAAATATTTCAAATTTATATCAACTCGAACATATAGAATTCAATTCTATGTTCAACAAATTCACGCACAATCCACTCAATCACCTTATTACAAACTTCGTATTGAATAATAGAGTATATACTAACAGCATCACGCCTGCTTGCTTTCGTCCGGAGGTTTTGATACGTCTATCCGGTCTTTGAAGTTAAACAACGATGCGATTTTGGCAGTATTGATTTTATATTCCTGTTTTAATTTTTGGAGTTATCCTAAAATTTATTCCTTAAATTTGGAATTGGAATATTTTTTCAACTCGTTTGTTCCTTTCTCCTCAACCTCAATTTTCTTATGTTTCTCACTCACATTCCTTTTTATGTGCTTCAATTACAATTCGAATTATTTTTATGTCAGAACAAAATATTAAGAGTCAACTTTTCGGCAGATATATATACTGATTTCACCTGTCCCAAAAACTTTACTTTCTCTGGTCTTTCTATCAAAAAGACTGCATTTCGATTTCAGAAGGTTCATTAGAGTAGCATAATTATGGAACTTTATATATTAGAGACTTTATAATTCATCAGATGTCGAGCTGAGCAACTGTGAAAGCAAAGAACATTCGCTTTCGAACTACAGAAAAACTTCGTAGTAAAACCATTCACGTGTAAAGTGTTTTACTGGAAGTTGGCTTAAAAACATGAGCTTATCTGCAAATGTATTAAATTTAGTCTCAAACCTTTTCTTTTAATCATTGGTAACTCTTTTCCTAACTTTTAATAACTTTTCATGTATCTTTTGTAAAACTAATTCTAAATATTATCTTTTATTGTTTTTGAGGACCTATAGAAAATAACAGAAGAAAAAGGTGGCTTAGAAGCGTGTTGAATGAAACATTTTGATAACTCTATGAAAAGTGTCTGTGGAAAGACTATTAGTTGCAGATTCAAATGATTTGATTTCTTACGAATCGTTATCTGTTTCACTTTTTCTATCGAATTAAAGCTGAACATATGTGAGCAAATGTTACGCGGCATTCTTGAATACATGTGAATGCTGAGGGTTTGTCATTACCTTATCGTAGAATATGGTCAAAGCTTACTTGAATTTCGTGTCCATTCCTGATAAACAAAGAGAGTCAATATATTATTAGATTGCCTTTGCCTCCAAACTATAAAAATAAAAATTTGAAATTAACCTTCAGTATCTTTTATTGTAGCAATCAAAATAAACAAAAAAATTAGTGATTTGTTAAGTTTGTGTTTTTAATATAAAGTTATATTCTCAATTTTAATGACAAATCTTATTTAACACTAAACAAAATTAGATCAGTCGAACCTTTTTTTATAAGATTTACTTGATTTTAAGATAAGATTCTAACTTTCTTTGCTGAATTGTAAAGGCAACTATCATCCAAAGATGATTAATAAAAAAAATCATAAAACTAATCATACTCATCTTTTTATCATTTTTAAGTAAACGACATAAGTGATTGATAAAATACTATTATCTCAACCGTTCTTATTCTTTTCTACTTTTTTATTATTTTCTTTAAACCTCTTAAATTAAGGTTTAAATTTACAATCAGGAGGAAAAGTTTAAGAAAATATGTTAAAGAATATCATTTTTCCACTCTCATCTGAGGGCGGTATCGAAACTTTTTTATACTATTAACCCTTCCATTCATCTCTGTCAAAATATCTCTGAAACCAAAACTGGCTTCTTTTTGAGCAACTTATTTCTACTTTAGCTATTTGTTATATTTTTATTTATAGTAACCTTCAAATGACTTTTTGAGTCTCATCTATGAATGGCAAATTTGACCCACTTTTTTTTAAACGATGCTGGAACTACCTTCTAAATCCCCCTTCATAGTAAACCTATTATACAAGTTCTTATAAAATAAATTTATTGTTTTCTTTTACTCTGAAGATCCTAAAGATTTGTTTTCCATAGAGTTCAACTTTTTAAGCAGTCCTGTAACTCTTTAATATTAAACCTTGGGTTCTTTAACGTGTGTCTTTTTTTGTTTGACAAATAGAATTTGTATCTGCTCCTTCTCTTAGTTTTTCTTGGCTTTAGACTAAATGTTTTTGAGGAGTTGTTACTTCTATTTTTCTTATTTATTTTCCTTTACTTTCCACTACCTTTGCAGCATTTATATTTTCTTGATATTATCTAGTTCCTTAAGAGTAGGTCCTGCAATTTCAGTGAAGTTAAATCTTTTGACGAGTTCGAAGTTAAGATCTTTTCTGCTGTACTCATTCTGAAGAAGAGTCACTTAATTTTCTTTAGTTTTTTTGTAATCAAATGGTATTTCGTTGGGCTAGGTTATCATTTTCACTTTCTCAATCGATTTCTTATCGTTGTTTATCTTTTCGATGAATTGGAACAACTCTTTTGTTTATATATTTTTGGATTCACCGATGGAGATGTCATTTTAATATTTTTTGAATATAGTCTAAAGAACCTTGATACCATAGTAAATTTTTTCAGTTGTAATAGCCATAGATAGAGGTTTCAGATCCCATTTGTAAGGCAAGCAGTACTAACTAAGAAAATAATTACATTGATGTTATAGTCACAAATAAGTTGGCTATTTTGGTTCCATATTTTTATTCTTCTATCATTACCAACAACTAAATTCAAAGATTGCTCAAGTCTCAGTAATTTTGATATATTAATAGAAGTGAGATCAGTAATTATCTAAGTCCTCTAAAA
>Ga0194117_10002470_pt1 | contig 19646 bp, 17 predicted proteins | sample TA2MahsurfametaG_FD_160579 | JGI IMG/M metagenome (GOLD analysis project Ga0194117, IMG submission 160579) | Freshwater microbial communities from Lake Tanganyika, Tanzania - TA2015009 Mahale N1 surface | ecosystem: Environmental > Aquatic > Freshwater > Lake | place: Tanzania: Lake Tanganyika...
GCGGAAACGGAAAGAAGTCAAAGCACCACTGGTCGCGATGCAGCGGCTGGGCGGGCGACCCTGGCCCGATGCCGATGATCTGCGTGAGATGCAGCTGGAAGTTGGTGGAGTTGGGCCCCAGCACCGCCTGCACCGTACCGAGCACCAACGGATGCGCGATGAACTGCTGGCTGGTCGTCGAGCGGGCCAGCAACGCCCCGGTGCGCTTGGTGTTGCGCCCGACGAAATCGTCGGCCCCGTGCGGAGTGGCGTCGACGTAGGGCTGCATCTCGGCGAGCAACGCATCCACCGTGGGCTCGGGCACGAGACGCTCGATGATCGCCACACCCGCCGAAGTGAGCGCCGCAGCAACATCGGCCGCCGACGCATCAGCAGTGAAGCGCGGAATATCGGCCGCAGTGGTAGCGGGGCGAGTGGCATTGGTGGCACCGCGAGCCGCAACGTCAGCCATGTGGAGACTGTAGTCGCAGCCCCATCCGTGTCGGGGATGTGGTCAGTCTCGGTGGCGACTCGCAATGACCGCAAACTCAAGCTCCGGACTACTTACTGACCGCATGTGCGTCGAGTCCACAGAGTCATTGAGTACAACTCGAACGGAATTGGAATCCCCAATAGTTCCTCAAGAGTTCCGGTGCACGACCCGTTTGGTGTCAATCGGGGTCTGACGCAAACTTTCAGCGAGACAGTCTCCATCTCACAATGTGTTTGAGAATCTTCCATGCGTAGGTAATCCCATTCACTCGCGAAAGTGTCGTCCCATAGAAGGTGGGGACTGGGATCTCGACAATCCTCTGTTTGGCATCAATCAACTGAAGAATGATCTGAGAGTCAAAGTCGTAGTAGTCAGAGTTCAACTCGAATCTGACCTTAGTGAGTGCAGACACTGAGTAGGCACGATAGCCACAGTGCCATTCGCTGAGCCGCATGCTGGTTACTCGGTTCTGAAGGTATGTCAACGCCCTGTTGCCGACGAATTTGTATCGAGGCATACCGCCGGCGATTGCTCCGCCGCGCAACATCATTCTCGAGCCGAATACTACGTCCGCGCGACTTTCTATGATTGGATTGGCCATCTCCCACAGGCATTCCGGTGCATACTGACCGTCTCCATGCAGAAGCACAACGATGTCGAGACCGTGATCAATCATCCAGCGGTACCCCGCTTTCTGATTGCCGCCGTATCCGAGATTCACCGGTCGGCGAATGATCTCGATCGGTAGGTCCGGTCGTGAATCCTTGATACGGGTGGCGACGCGGAAAGTGTCATCGCTGCTGCCATCGTCACAGACGAGGACAACGCTGGGTGCGACATGGGCGTCAACGGGAATCCTTGTGAGAACAGTTTCCAGAGTGGAACCCGCCTCGTATGCAACCACGAGCACGCCGACCTTCACGCCTCTCAATCAAACGGCAAGCGTACTCGCTGACTTCTGACAGCTCAAAGCGCGTCGCGAGAGTTCCCAGACCTTGCCAACTACTAACACATCACCCAACAAACATTGCGTTTCTGGTCGACGCCTGAGTTCGCCTACCCCCAGATTACGAAGAATTCAACAATTGGGTGCGAACAAAGGTTGCTGCTCAAATTCGTACTCTCTGAGCAGTCGATAGAAGGTCAGACCAGTGGATTCGGAGGCGAATCATGACAATTCGCGGAACATCTTCTGAAACGCTCACGAAGGGAGCGTCAATGTCAACTGATTCGATGTTGAAGTAGAACGACCAGTGAAACGCCACTCGAGAAGGAAGGGAAGAACCCGAGTCTCTCTTCGACTTCTTCCGGCTAGGACCTAGATTTAGACACCAGTCATGCCCCCAGCTCAGTCACTTCCTGAGACACCAGACCCGCTGTTTGTAGGGGAATCACGGCATAAAGCGCTGATGCAGCTTGAAGGTGCCTACTACAGAAGTATTCAAGAGAATCGACCGTCCCTTGTCGTCGTTTCTGGAATCGCTGGAAGTGGAAAGACTCGCCTTGTCCAAGAGTTCTTCAATCGCCTAGCTAGTGGCCAGCCCGAACCGCGGTACTGGCCGACTCACTTCTCAAGTGTCACCCTCGGCACGAGTTTGCTGAAGTCTCGCAATCTCATACACCCTCAGGAGGTATCAATAAGAACAGCTAAGAGAACTTTTGGCTGGTATGCCCAGACCTGTCGTCGTGCGGCCGACGATCCTGATCTGCAGTTCCAATCTGCAGTCGAATCACACCGCAAGCTCATTGACTTGCACCCCAAACGAAAGGTACAGCGCTTAAGTGCATATGTTTCAGCAGCAGTCGTAGCTTCTGCTCTAACTATCGAGTTTCTTGACAATTACATCGCGCTCCCGTCCCTCCTGCAGTGGTGCGCACGAGTTGCTGGTCTAGTCTCGTTTGGTTGGTCGCTGCGCGAATTCTTGACGACAATTCTCGAAAATCGTCCTGATGCGCAGAAATCCAAGCAGAGTTCCAGTTCCGATTCAGACTCAGTTCTCAATGAGTCATTGAACTTCATACGGACCGAAGTTGAGCGTTTCAAGACTCCAACCGTGATTGTAATTGATGAGTGGCATGCCTCGGATTTTGGAACACAATCGTTTGTTGAATCTTTGCTGTCAATTGGCGGTCCGTGCTTTGTAATACTCACTCGCTGGCTCACGGGCGGTGAAAATAGCGGGCAAAGGCCTTTAGCAGACCACATCGAGTCGGAGGCGATTGCCTCAATCGAGTTGCCTGGACTCGAAATTGATGACATTGTCCAGATTCTTGAATTTGAAAAGCCCGAGTTTCCGACAATCTTGCTTAGAGCGATAGCGAAACACTCGGCTGGAAATCCCCTGATTGCCTTGAAGCTCTGCTACTTCCCACAGGTTCTTGCACTCGCGCTGGACAACACCAATGAATCAGAGATTGAAAGAACTATCAGCAAGTTGCCATTTGATCACGAAGGCGTTCTCAAGGAACAGTGGCGGGCTGTTCCGTTGGAAGTTCAACAGTTTCTCTGTATCGCTTCGGTCTATGGTGAAGTTATTCCCACACACGTTGCGAAGAGTGCCTTCTCGTCCTTCTTTAAGTCAGACCCAACTCGGGCGTTAGAACTCGCGCGTGAACCCTATTGGTGGCTGCAGATTTTGCAGACGGATATCGACATGTTTCCAGACTCGTCCCTCTACCGAATAGCTAAAGATGAGGTGAGATTCGTCCTCGGGAACGAGAAACTGTCGCAACTCGAGTCTCAGGTCGCAACAATCGAAGACTCACACTTGCCCGAAGGCCTTCGACTTTTCGGCATCTACGGAAACCTTCTTGCCGAACAGAAAATGATTCAGAGGGTCGCCAGAGGAGTCAAGACTCAATCGCTCCAAGATGCCGAGCTCGTTTGGCGAAGTGTCTTCACTCTCGGGGGGAGTCGATTCAGGGAGCTTCGACTTGAGCTCTGTCAGGAACAAATTGAGTGGCTCAGCAACTATTCCCCGAGCCCAGGAGAGGCCGAATTGCGATTGTCTCTCTTGACTCAGTTTCGGTATTACGAGTTCAAGTCGACAATGTCTGACGACCCAACCACTGGTAGAGATCTTGGCCAGATGCTCTTGGAAGATATCGGTAGTCATCCCCTAAAGGCTGACCTCTTACTTCGGCTCGGCAATCTGAGCGTTAAAACCATGGATTACCAATCTGCAGAAACCTATTATTCGTTGGTTCTGGCCGAGCGGCCGCCTGATCACATTGCTGAAGCAGCTTCGACTAATCGACTTCTTGTGCTTTCGCGTACGGGTCGCACTCGAGAAGCAATCAGAAGCCTCAAGAAGGTCCGACGACGCAAACTCATAAAGGTGAGGGTCCTAAGTCCCCTTCGACTACTTAGTCGCGCGGTGTCATATACAATTGATGAGGAGGAGTCACAAATTTTCACCATTGGCGCCAACATAGGCAACTGGCTGGGGCGGGCAGGTGAGCCGGCCAAAGCAGCCGAGTACCTTCGTGCAACGCTTGGACGCGGCAAGCGTCTTCAACCGACAGCCGAGGTCCAGGAGAATCTATGGAAATGCAAGTCGGTGTTGGGCTTTTGGACATTTAAGTCCGGCGACGCTCAGTTGGCTCGGGAACTTCTCTCGGAGATCACTTCGGGGCACAGCCTCAACAGCCACATTTCCCCAGACCACACTGAAGCGGTCTCAGCTTGCCTAACGCTTGCGGCGGTTGAGGCATATCTTGGAGACATCAGTAGTGCTCACCAACGCCTCCAAGAGCTCGCCAAGCTCGATACACCGTCTGGAATTCGCCTGTCAAAGGATGCCTCACTTCAAGATCGCCAGAACTTTGTATTGACGAACTTCGATGACCCTGAAACCCTCATGAGAGACTTGTAGACGATGGGTCCGCTACCCAAGCTCATTCTCACTGCAGCTCTTGGCCTCACCTCAACCGCTGGAGCATCGCGGCTGCAAAACGTGGTGACGAGTGATGGTCCGTCGGTTCGGTGGTCGACGTCGGATGGTTCTACGGTGTCGGGACGGCACACGGTGGTCGCGGTCGCCACGCCATCAACAAGCGGCACAGCGACGATCAGCAGAGTGTGCTTGACCCAGGATGGTGCGCCGGTCTCGCCCTTCTCCGATGCCAACACCAAGGGATACACCTGGGCCGGTTTCGTTAACCTTCCGTCCAATTTCGGCAACGGCTGTTGGACGATTGGCTCCGGCTCGTCTGGCACCACCGCAAACTTCTCGTTTGACTCCACCACCTGGGACAACGGCTCACGCACCTACAGCGTCACCGTCACCGACTCCGCAGGACGCAGCGCCACCAGCAACACCATCACCATCAACCACAGCAACGGCGGTCCGTCGGTTCGGTGGTCGACGTCGGATGGTTCTACGGTGTCGGGACGGCACACGGTGGTCGCGGTCGCCACGCCATCAACAAGCGGCACAGCGACGATCAGCAGAGTGTGCTTGACCCAGGATGGTGCGCCGGTCTCGCCCTTCTCCGATGCCAACACCAAGGGATACACCTGGGCCGGTTTCGTTAACCTTCCGTCCAATTTCGGCAACGGCTGTTGGACGATTGGCTCCGGCTCGTCTGGCACCACCGCAAACTTCTCGTTTGACTCCACCACCTGGGACAACGGCTCACGCACCTACAGCGTCACCGTCACCGACTCCGCAGGCCGCAGCGCCACCAGCAACACCATCACCATCAACCACAGCAATCCGCAGCCCGCCGTCTCCATTCGGCGATTTGAACTGCGTGCCTCTGGTCTACACCAATTAGAAGTAGGCGCATCGTTGCCGCAGATCGAAAGTCAGTGGTCTTCCCTCTGCATTGTCGGGCCGACAGCCGGGCTTAGCGCGAGCCCCATTGGTTGGACTGCCGCGACTAACGGCTGCTGGTCACCATCGACCAACGATCGGCGCGCTGCGGTCGTGACACTAACCGTTGACACCCTTTCATCCAATGCGTCAATCCACTCACTGAACGTCGAAATGCGAGACAACATCGGGCGTCGTGGCAACGTACGATACGAATTCTCTTGGACAAAGCCAGCAGTTGCAGTTGAAATTTTGGGGATTGTGCCCGACTCGAAGATAACAGGAACACTCAATCTCTCGATTCAAGCACTACTCGCACCGGAACTTATCTCTCGAGTCAAGATTGCCGACTTCTGTCTGACAGTGCGCGGACAGACATGTGCCATATCGTCGATAGTTGGCCCTCACAATGTTCAATATGTCTTCGACTCTTCGCAGTATCCCGATGGAAACCACATTCTTAAAGCAACGATAAAGGACTCTTTGGGTCGAACGGCATCGCGCAGCTACCCAATCATCATCGCCAATGGAGCCCCGCTGATTGGCGCCCTTCAGTTCGTCGAGCCCAAGAAACAAGGGACCAATGCACGAGTAGAAGCTGTGTTTGGTTTGTCGCGGGCGACCAGCGGAACAATTCGCTACCGAGAAGCTACGGGTAAACAGTCAACCGTCTTGCCATTGCAGCTCGCAGGAAATGGATCACCAGAGTTTCGTATCGCCATTTCCGGACTCACAGCGGGTAAAACATACATCTTTGAAGTCGCGGCTCAGAATGCAAATGGACGGTCTGTCTCGAAACAAGTGCGATATCGCGTCAAACAGGGCTAACGAACAACCAACACAATGATTTCCTCATACGGGAAACCAGTCGTGATGGATTTAAAGCCGACGTAGTAGTGGCGCAAGTAATAGACGCCCGGCTCGCTCGGGGCCCAGGTCGTCACCGCCGAATGTGGTCGGTCGGGTGTGCATTTTGTATTCTCAACCGTCTCAAAACGCTTTAGGGTCGTTCGAGCCGTAGGAGCTTTCACATCTTTCCACTCACCTTTAGCGTTTCTTAACTGGAGAACGATTGGAGCTCCCAAGTCACCATCATCAAACCAGCAAGTTTCATAACGCCACTCTTGCTGAATGAACTGCTCTTGGCTGACCGTTGGGATAGTTGTAGTCGATGAGGTAGTGGAGGTTCGTCGTGTCTTGTCAGGAATGCCATCTCCATCGTCGTCTCGATCTTCGTCATTCCAGATAACCCGATAGATCGCACGCTTTGCAAAATTTGAGCGACCGCTTGACGAGTAACTGCCACCACCACTTGAAGATGAGCTTCGACTTGAGTAGTGCGAACGATGCGAACTGGAGTGACTGTTGCCATGATAACTATTTCCGTGATATCCCCCACCTCGACTAGATCGATGAGAGTAGTGAGACCGATGTCCTTCGATGGTCGACCACTGCTCAATGAACTCTCTTCGAGCCCAGAGCCTCGATGCATGTACGAGGCTTCCGTCCGAAATGGAAGTCGCAGCCTCAATTCGCTTTTCCGCACTTGAGGCGACCGCATCAGCTCGCGGAACGTTGGCTCCTTCCAAGAGTGCCGCGATAGCGAGCGACACTGGAACGATTCGGCTCTTCGGTTTCACTTACCACGAATGGTAGTGTGCCGACTGTGACAGCCGTGTCTCGAGATTTTCGGACTCGTGTTACAGTAACTCTCTCACTGGGTCTAAGCGCGATTGTCCTCATTTGGCGCGCTTCACCAAGCTGGAACACCCTCCGGGGAGACGAGTCGCTACTTCTGTCTGACGCCCTCGAGAGTGGCTTGGGTGCGTCGCTGCAGTCGTTTGGTGGATACATGCACCTCGTTCAGCGATTGGCGCTGTGGGTCACGTCCGTCTTCCCGCCCGCTATGTTCCCGAATGCCATCTTTCTGATCGCAATTGGATTCTGGCTGGCAAATCTCACACTGTTTGGGTTCGTTGTGCAACGTCTCACAGGAAGGACTTGGCTCTGGCTCATTGTGCCAGCTGCTTCGGCTCTACCACCACTTGGTATCGAACTGATGGGCGATCTGGTTCACATCCAGATCGCGATGTTCATTGGCATCGCATCACTGGTTGTCTCTGGACAGCTTCCCAAGAGCTCAATACTGCTTCACATCTTCGGTGCATATGTCTGTCTCTTTGGACTCAGCTCTCCATCCATCGCTCTCGTGGCCGCCTGGGCCCTTTACAGACACGAGTTCCCCATCGTGGGTTCCCGAGACGACGAGCGACCGAATCGAGTAGTTCTCCGCTACTCAATGGTTGCGCTCTTCATTCAACTGTGGGTAACAACAGTGCAAAACGATCGGCAGATCGCCTTTTCATTCAACAACTTTCTTGAGGGCGTTCGATTCATGCTTCATGGCTTGCTACCCCAGCCGTACCGTGACTACTACTTTGACGTGAACACCAACGAGAATCTCGCTATTAACTCACTATTTCTATTCGGTGTGCTTGCTCTACTGGTTCTCACTCTTGCCCAAGCCATAAAGGCCGTGCACGATAACCGTCCGACTTCAAGAGTCACTGAGTTAGTTGCATTCGGGATTGTTTCAACGGTGTTCTACACCACAATCAGCGATGATTATCACACTGGGTATGTCGCCGCACTCTACGTCTTTGCTCTCTTCGGGATTGTCTTCGGCTTCTTGCAACTCAAAGGTTGGAGGCGAGCTGGCTTTACAGTGCTACTGCTCGTTCTGGTTCTGGGAAGTACGCAATCACTGATCCCAAAGTCAAATAACGACGTCTATTTCGGAGGTAGTGGTTGGCTGTACGACGAGCTCGTGCCGTGGGATCAAGCACTCGATGCGGCGAAGCAGGCGTGCACCGAAATCCCCACTCGGAACATATTCGTCGCTACCCATGAAGCCGATACCTATTGGGGAGTTGTCATGAACTGTGAGGCATTGAAGTAACAGTAAGTCGGCGACTCGGCCTACTCGGTTCTGACAATTTCGTAGTTGTACGAGACAGCAGATCCACTGGCACACTTCCGCGATCCGTCATTGAGGAGAGAGGCGTTATTCCTGTGCTGATGCCCCTCGTTGATGAAGTGAAGAATCCACCACACTCGTTCGTTACTGCGCACTCCGAACAAACAACATCAAACTCCCGCTTCCAATCACTTATCGAACTCACCGCATACTGTCGAATCTCTGGTGCCAGCACACAGAGTTGATGGTTGTATATTCGAGGGTTGCACCCGTTGGCTGCCAAGTGTCGAGTAGCGGCCACTAATTCACTCGCATAGTCAAGTGGGTCAACCCAAACCTTCTCAAAGTTCGATCGCGCAAACCCCATTAACTCCAATCCCATTAGCGCGACTTGAATTGTTCCCGGCAGATTCCGCGATACGAAGTCAGCAATACCGCCAAGCCGTCCAACAAGTGCTCTTTGCAGGACCACTCGAATCTCGACAAGGGCTCCCATTTCAACAAGATTGTGAATTCCGATTACGGTTTCGAAGAACGCGCCTTTAGCCCCGACAACCTCGTCATGATCCTCTGCGATAGATCCGTAGATTGGAATTCCAATTACCAAGCGATCGGTGATGACGTGCTTCATCGATTCGCAAAAAGCAGTATCAGCGAATCTTCGACCGTTTGACAGCACATGCACCTCAAACTCGGGTAGGTCACGTGCAATCTGTGAGAGCAGATCAACGAAACCTTGCCCATAGAGCGTCGGCTCTCCACCGGTAATACCAATGATTGGGAATTCTGCTTTGACTGCCTTGAGGGTGCTGACGAGATCCTTGGCTTGACTGAGAAGGTAACTGTCATCTGCGTCCTTGGGTGGTTGCGAACACATGACGCAGTAGTTGTCGCAGCGCTCGGTCAGCAAGATGGTGTTTGCTGAAGACTTGTTTCGCCAGAGTACCGAGACTCGCTTCAAGTCTGCAGAGAACGCGATTACATCGTCGTCTTCGAGGTGCTTAAGCTCTCTACCGACTCTGACGAATTGCGAATCGACATCCTGCGCATCCCAATCAATCAGAGCCAGGCGCGGCGAATTCACTCTGCTGCCTCGCTCTAGCCATCGCTCCTCACCACGTTCTCGTGTCACACGCCATAGTCCCGAAAGGTCAACTGAATCTGGATATTGCAGGATCTCACCAACAAGGGGGATCACAGGTCCGCCCAGCTCTCGAAGAGGTCATGACAGAATGCGTCCTCGCGATAACGACGCATCAGTTCCGGCACTATCGCCTTCGTGCGACCACAAAAGTCAGAAATCGGCTTGTACCCCGCGAATCGAGACTGGGTCGCTTGATGATATACGGGATCTGCCCCGCAGAACGGCTCGAACGCACAGCGGTGGCAGCTTGTGCTTGACCAGGTGAAAGAGTCGGACACTGCGCGCTGCAGAGTCGGGTCGCTCAAGAGTTGCGAGAATGATTTCGCCCGCACATCTCCGAGACAGAAGGATTTGTCTCCCATTTCTCGGAGCATCCTTCCTTCATCCGACATATAGACATCCCCGTCATAGTTGTAGACGAGTGTGGCAAGACCCGCACCGGTTGGAGACATCAGATCGACATAGCCGCCAATGTCATTTCGCAGCATCTTTCGTAGATACGAGGCCGCCGTGAGCTCGGCAAGTTGGTTGCCACTTCGATTCAGTTCAATGATGTAGTCAAGGCCTCCGAGGTAGAAGTAAATCCACTTTGCGCCGCCACTTCTCCTATACCGTCCGCGTCGGGCAGCGAATCCGAAAGGCGACATTTGTCGTAGAAAGATCTCACGGAGCCCGAGACTCACGTACAGATCAATAATCGACTTCCCCTGCTTCAAACTCTCCGTTCCTGTTGTCATGAGGGCACTGACTCGATCACGACCTAGCTCATGCTGAATTCGAGCGATTCCAGCAACGGCTCGTTCGTAACTGTCACCACCAGGACGCGGTCGTGCCTTGTTGTGAAGGTCTTGGGGACCGTCAAGGGACGTCGAGAAGTAGACATTGAACTCTCGAGCAAATTCGATTATTCGATCATCTAGGAGAGCCAAGTTGGAAGCGATGACAAAGTCGACCCTTCGTCCTTCGCTATGGGCACGACTGGTGGCCTGACGAACGACAAACTCAATCAAGTCAAAGTTTAAGAGTGGCTCACCGCCCTGAAATTCAATCTTCAATGAGTCAGAAGGACTCTCGAAGACTCGATCAATCGCTGCGACCGCAACATCAGAGCCCATGTCGAACTCAGTTCTGTTTGAAGTTCGACGAGAGACTTGGCAATAGTGACAGGAGTGCTCGCAACGAAGAGTCACCACGAAAATGTGCAATCCGCACATTGCGGCAATGTTGCGATATCGAAAAGCCATTTTGGTTGCAAGCATGTGTTGATCAAACAAGTCATTGCCAGATCGAAGAATCTGCTTTGCAACTAGTTCCCGCCGAAGGTCGAAGTCAACTGGCGTGCCCGCGACCAGCCGCTCAAATTCCGATGCTGAGACAACCGACCATTCACCCGCCAGGCTGGTAACCACGACTGACTCGCCACTGATACGTTCAAATCGAATTGGGTTGAGCGAGTCACCAATCTTGACCAAGGTTTACTCAACTCCTTCAGGCTTCTCGCCCGTCTCAGCGTGCTCATCAAACACAATTTTGGAGAACGCTGCTGCGATAACCACGTCGCGGATCCGCCCGAGCGACGAATCCAGGCGACTTCGAATCTCGCCATCGTTGACCAGCTGCGAAAGCCACAAACGTACAGCTGCTTCTTGTTCGGTATCACGAAGATCGCTGACAGTGACTTCGTAATGGCCATCAACTCGCGTAAGGATGCTTGGAAATTCAGAACACAGCTCGTGGACTGCCCCGAGGACAGCATCTTCTCGGTACATGCTCTCCGAGAACCGAACCTTCAGCGTGCCCATGCAGTTCGTATTGACAGTAATCGTTCTGCACAAGTCGCCCATAGTCATTTGCGGGACACCCATTGGAGGTGATAGGACACACAGTTGGGTGTAGGGCTGTCGACATGAGCGTGACAAAGCATTGGGCACGATTCACCAATCCCTCGAGGCAAGAGTTGGAATCATGGCTTCGGTCGCCTGCTGCCCGCGAACTGCAGCTTGAACGACTGCATCCTGTCGCAACCGACGCACTCTTTGGTTTCAATGCTCAATTGCGGGATCCCTTCCCGAGAATTGAGTCGCATGGTCGCTATGTATTCGGCATGCTTGCAGCACCAACATCCGTACAGGACGCGGTCTCGGACTATTGCGTTCTGCACTTTGTCGCCGACTTTGACGAAATCGTTACTGTATTGCGAAGTTCAAGCAACTTCGACATTTCATCAATTGAGTCAGCGTTGAGTGGTTTGAAGGACTTGGTCGAAGGCGAAAGTGCGAGTATTGGGCTCATCTTCGCGAAGGTCGCCGAAGTGTTTCTCAATCAGATTGAGACGAGCGCTGAGGCCCTAAAGCAGAGAGTTCTCGATGACTTAAGAGGCGTAAAAGAAATCAGGGATTCGGTCACCCACCGAACGGATCTTGACGCCTCGGCCAGACTGCATGAAAGGGCAGTCGGGTCACAAATTGAAGTTCTCGGCCTCAAGACTCTGGTGGAAGAGACAAAGAACCTTCTTACTGCAGTGGCTTCCAATGAAGTCGACGTAAGGAGGACAGAGACAAGCGAATCAGAAGATCTCTTCCCTCAATTTGTCGAGATCATGGTGACCGATCTCCTGATGCGGTCACGACATCTGAAGGCGATCCAGTCGAATCTTCAGGACGATCTCGATGCAGTGTTTAAACACCATCTCGAGATGCAGAGCATGCAACAAACCGCAGTGAGTAAGAGATTTACTGGCGTCCTCTCAATACTGTTTCTTCCGCAGTTGATTGTTGCGTTCTTTGGCCAAAGTTTCAGAGAGGCGCCTCTCTACGACAGTCAATACGGCTGGATGGTGTCGTTGATTCTCGTGTCGATGGTTTCTGTTGTTCAATTTGTGTGGTTCAAGCGGAGGGATTACCTATGACAGCTTCTCTTCCTCTGTGCCTATTAACTAAAGTCGGCAGGTAGAACCTTGCAAGTCCGCTGTGTCTATCTCGACCATCCAACTGTCTCCGAGCTCCAGCCAATTCTGAAGGAGTTTGAAGCCGGACTCAATGGTCGCGGTCTGCACGAGACTGCCGTTTCCGGCCTCACGGGGCAAGATGCCCTCGCGTTCCAGGAACCGTTTCCGAAAATTGAGTCCCACGATGCCTACTTGTGTGGAGTCTTGGCCACTCCCACCGATGTGGAAGACGGTCGTAGCGATTTTCAATTCAGTTCATCGTGAGTGAGCAAATGGCAGTCATAGTGCTCTGGGGTCCGGATGAGCTGGCTCGGCAGAGGGCCGTTTCCCTCTTCTCGAAGATCAGTGCCGACGGAAGCATGACACTTCAGGGTTACCACCAGACCCGAGAGGATCCAGGAGATGTCGTAGTTCGTCTCGCGAGAGTAATTATGGCTGACCTTCAGTCGTTGGTAATTGGTCTGCACTCTGCAGTACAAAGAGAACTGCAGGAGATTGAGAGTGCGCTGTTTAATGAGCATTACCAGTCCATGTCAGCTGCGGCAGGCAGAAAATACCAAACCATCAGCCGACTAAAGTTTGAGATTCTTTCGATTGAGTCGATGATTGATGAGACTCAGAATGTGTTTCATGCCATTGCCTCTGGAAGAGTGCTGATTCGCCCACCGTTCGCATCAGGAGACTCCGAGATGCCACCATTTTCAAGTGACCAAAGAATCTGGATCGAAGACTTACTCATGCGAGCTCGAAGCCTGAAGGCCCAACGCAACGGTTTGGAAGAGGAAGTGCGTCTTCTCTATGAGCGCTTAGAGTCGCTTGAGACACGTCGACAGACGGCCGCGCAGATGCGTTTTGCGGCGGTCGCAAGCATCCTGCTCCTGCCAGCACTCATCGTAGGGTTCTTCGGCCAGAACTTTGAAGTAAATCCGTGGTCAAATGGCAACTGGTCATGGGAGATTTGAGCTGTCTTCCTTATGGCAATAGCTGTGATTCAATTTGTTTACTTCAAGCGAAAGAAGTGGCTATAGCTATGCGATGAACAGGCGTGCGACACGCGTGATCTGTGCGTAACCAACATGACCGTAAGGACAACCGCCACCACCAAACAGGGAACTACCGACGCCGGATCATCAAGTCGCGGTAGCCAGTACTGGATACCACTCATGATTGAGTGGCGGTCTTCGTCAATGATCATTCCAATCACCCCAGCTATCAGCAGCATGACGGCTATTGAAACCATGTAATCGAGTCGGTGATTACTGAATGCTTCATCCCGATCCACGATCCGACCAGCTTTAGCAAGCTTGGCACACTTCAGAAGACGAACGGTTCGACCAGCGCGAAGCAGACCAAGTAAACCCACAACTGAACCCTGACCGGAAAGGCTCGGAGGAACAACAAGAAAAATGGGGACTGTTCCGATGACAACGGCAATTTCCAGGAGATGTGTCTTTATCCAGAATCTGCGGTCTGCTGATCGCTGGAACATGATCAGGGACTCCACCGCGAAAAATATCCAAACCGCTGCCCCCAACGCTTCTCCAACAGAGTGGACTTCATGACTGCTGGACATTTGCATGACAACGATCGGAATTGTCGCGACTGCAGCTACCACGGCTCCGAACGCCAGACTCTGTTCGAGCGGGTCGAGGGTCAATTCAGCCATCAGCGGCAGTACGCGAATACTAGAGGTACTTGCGACGACGGAGAATCTGAACTTGCACGAACCAGTAGGTAACCGTCACACCAAGAGTCAGCCACCATCCCCACCGCTGTAGCCACATCGGTAGATCAACAAACGCCTGCCCAAAGAAATCGAAGAGCAGACTCGGCACCAAGATGAGCGCGCCATAGGCAGTAACGCGATGGGTAGCTGTGATTTGGGCCTGTTCACGTAGCTGGTCACACCGCTGAAGAGCAGCATCAAGTTCGCCCTCAATATCACGGCGATATGACTCAGTTTGCCGAGCTCTGGCGAATAGCGATCGAAGCGACGGCTGGGGAACAGTCACAAACAGTTGATTGACATACGAGTCATTTTGAGTGATCATTCGAGGATCAAGAACGTCTCTAACGACGTTTGCCATCTCCGCGGTAGTGGTTGCCATAGCCCGAACCTCTGCATGAACCTTAAGCAACCCGGGTGTCAGCCGCGCAAGATCATGCTCAAGGCGCCGAAGGTCTCGCGAGGAGATCTCGTCAAGCTGGTTCACCCAACGCTCTGTCTTGAGACCAAGAGTATTGAGAGAATGTTCGTCTGCGTCGACCGCGTACTTAAACAGGCGGGCAAGTGTTGGACCGACTATTTCACTTCCACTATCCGCATGTCGATCATAGATTCGGAGGAAGTTGGTTCCAAAATCTCGGGCAAATGTATCCGGTGGATCTTTGATGATAGTAAGCAACTCAATCTCAGTGGCGAGAAAGATGAGATTTGTAAAGTCTCGCTCCCCTTTCGCAAGATCAGCAGGCACCGCCAACAAGCCAAACAAGTACGTGTGATGATCTTCAAGTCTTGGAAATGGATGTGAGTAATTGGCCGGGCGTTCGGCGAGATCGTTTCCACCAAACCCAATCACCGCATCGAGATGCACATCAACCTTTACTCCATTACGCCGCTCAAAATCGGACAGAGCCTGATCCAACTCCGCGACAAACTCTTCTCTGGGTCGATGACCACCTTTCTGGGAGTTTTTGATGTTTCGCCAGATATGCGGCATGTAGGAATGGTACCCAATACGCCACTGTCCGAGCCTCAGATCGAATCAGCGATAAATTAAAGGGTGATGTCTGAGTTATCCGCCGAATACCTTCAAGTTGTCGGTTGTCACCATTATTGGGAGGATGTTTTGCGGATTATCCAAAGCGCAAAGAACCGGAAGGGCTGCACTCCGTTTAAGTATTCGGGAACGGCATTTCTGGAGCCAGAGCCAGATAACCCTGTAGACACCAACGCCGTCAGGGTTGTGATTGAGGGTACGCGAGTGGGGTATATCGCAAAGGAATACGCACCGCTTCTCAAAACTCAATTGACTTCAGAAAACTCGACTGTTCCCTGCGAACTGCTGTGGAATGGAGACAAGGGCCCAAATGGCCTTTTCGGTTGCACGCTCTATAACTTCTGACGCTCTCTTGGACTAGGGCAGTTATGGGTCAGATATTCAGTTTCTACAAATAGTAGATTTCGCTATGCCTTCTAACCCGATCAAGGAACACGCACCATGAGCGAAACCGTCCAGACAATTTGCGACAAACTGAACGCCGAACCCCTTCTCCAGATGTCGCTCCACTCCAAGGAGTTGTTCCACTCCAACGTTCTCGCATGGTTCTGTGAGAGATACCCGAGAGAGGCACTTGTCGCACTGCGTCGCTGGGTCCCAGAACGTGACTCCGATATTTACCGGATCCAGCGAGAGAAGCTAAACCTCGATCTCGCCATTGAGATACCGGGGCTCGCTCCGGTAATCATTGAGAACAAAGTCTTCTCGCCGCCGGATGAGTCGCAGCTCGAGCGATATGCCGACAAGATTCGGAGACAGAAGGATTTGCGGGAGCCGACGTTCCTCCTGTTGAGCTTGACGAATCCAAACTGGCAAGACTCCAGATACCTGACCAAGTCAGGAGCCGAATGGCACTACGTCTCGTATCAAGATCTAGCCGACGCGCTCAGCAAATCTGCTCCTTCGGTCTCGGGATTTTCCGGAGAGATTCTTTCTCACTACATTCAGTTCATCTCACTGCTCCACAAGCTCGTTGAGGATCTTGCTACTCCTGGCCCCAACGATTCAATCGGCATCACGTCATCCGCGGGTGAATTTCTACTTCGTGTCCGCATGAAGGACGCTGTTGAGAAACTGCGAGCGCGATCTGCGTCAGCTTCGATTCAGCGAGCCATGACACCCGTGCTCAAGGGCACCCCCGCGAAGTACAAGGCCGCGTACACCAATGGCCAGCCCCTGTTGGAAGCGTTCAACGAATGTCGAAATGGCGACCGAATCGGCTGGCAATATCAAGGTGATCAGTGGCGGCTAGCAATCATCACCAAGAAGCAAGTCGGACGATCGAAAGCTGTTCGCGAAAGCCGCCACAAGACTGTTGCAAGGAAGTATGCAAAGTGGTTTGACTTCTCGCAGATCAACAGTCTGATTGGACGGGAGGTTTCAGACGTTCCTCGGCTCGAAGCGGCTGGTCGCTACTGCGGCTACAACCCTGACTTCGTATATCGATATCGCAAACTACCAAACCTCACCCTCGCCGAGATGGAGACGCTGAGCCGCCACTACCTCACCCAGGCAAAGAAGTGGACCTAATTTGCGATAGTTCCACCACAACATAAGGTCACCGACATGAAACTCGAAGAAGCCTTGAAGTTATTCCGAGATGGGAAGCACGCATTTCCTAAAAGCTCGCTTGACTTGATCATTCAAGCGGTGGGTGACGTTGCGACCGCCGAATTCATCGTCAAAGGTGACTTTGTCGCCGACACATCTGATCAATTCCATATCCATCCGACAATGATCGTCGCACGCATCGAATTTCCGGGTTCGGTAAATCGGGGCCCCGAGCCGTACACGACATATCCACACTTCTTGGCGCTCTCTCCAATCGCATACACATCAACTACGGTCAAGAGCTCAGCAATTGACACGACAGTCTGCCCAATCACTTACGCTCGTCAGCCCGCCCACGTCATCTGCCCGACATGCGAGACTTTGCATTGACGACCGATTCCTCGTGTGTGCTGGTTGTCGGTTGTGTCGAGCTACCGAATGTGCTGGGGCACCGGCTACCCGGCGAGCAGCCTGGCGGTTAGTAGTCGTGCATTGCGGCCCGCCGCGTCGTACAACTGCATGAGGTCCGCACCGTCGAGGGTTATTGACCAAACCTTGCCATTCCACGTGTCGATTCCAAGTTCGGCATTGCCGTGCACCTTTCGGTCGGCCTTGCGAACGAACCAGAAGCGATATGCCGGATGACCGTTGAGATCCGCATCAGGCCGGCCCGCGATCTGCTCAATCATCGTGCCGAACTGCTTGAAGTAGAAATCACAGACATACGAGCCACCCATTCCCGACGAGTCGTACACACCGTTTGCTGCAACCAGCGGGGCGTTCGACAGCGCCTGACCGAGGAGTGCCTCGACCACCACACGCGCTCCGACCGATTGTCAGGTCGTCGGTGGTGTCTGCGAAGGTGAGGAGAGCCCCTCGGCCCGCTCGAGCGGAATGATGATCTCATCACCGGTATGTCATGGCAAGGTGGAGACGATCTGCGTTTCAACTGGCTCGATGTACTGCTCGCGAAACATGACAACCAATCCCAATTAGTCAGTGTCGGCGGCCGCAGCGCCAGCTTTGCGTTTCAGATTTACAACGTCAACCTGAGTTGTCGTCACAAACTCGCTGTACTCGTTTGGCGCCGCGGCTTTCAACGACGTCCGATCGAGCTTTCTGGGTTTCTCAGTGCGATTCCACTTGCAGACACCAGTGATCTCAGGTGCCTCGCCGCAGAACGACATCAGATAATGCTTGGCGAGTAGCTCACGTGTTCGGTAGTACTCGGTGCGAGAGAGAAACTTGATGTACCCCTTGCTCAGGTGGTCAAGCGAAATCTGATTGTTGACATACGCCTCGATCGACGTCTCAAATGCCTGAACGACTGGAATCTCCGCGGCTACTTCTGGATGCGCAAGTAATTCATCGCCTTTCATCTTGGTTACGGTGAAGCGACCACCAACCGAAGAGGGGCTGAGGTGCGCTGCCCACAGGTCGGGGTACTTTGCCTTGAACTCGTCCTCGTCAAACACAGATTTCGCCTGTGTGCTCGCCTTGCCTGCTTTCGTAATGTCCTTCCCCTCTTGAATCTCAGATTTGAGGACGGCCTTGTATTTCGCAACCGCATCGTCACACAACGAGACGATTCGGTCGGCAATCTGATGCTTGCGCCACCACTCAAGGGCCTCGTTCGACGCCGCAATCGGCTCCCCCTTCGAAACAACCTCACCGAGACGTTCAGCGGTCCGAATCGCATCAATATGCAACTGAAACTCGACTCCGAGCGCCCGACACTTCGCCACGGCCTCCTCCAGGGTTTGGTTATCTAGCAGGAACCACTCACCCGTCACCCGCTTCGCCGCAAACTGCCAATGAAGTGTCTTTTCCACGGTCTGCACCATGTCGACCTTCTCAGCGTGATGTAGGAACAACTCACGTGGATTGCCGGTCTGATGATCGCCTTGACGGGCGGCGCTCACGCGTTCGTCACGAGTGAGACCTATCTTCACATAAGGTGACACATCGCCAGTGATGTAGTCCCGCTCGCGAATGAAGTAGATCTCTCCGCCGCGAGTAATGCTCTCTGCCATAGTTCTTCTCCTTCTGGTGGAAATCTGAACTTGAGTTTCGCAGCCGACCCTTATGGCACTGCTGGCCAATGATGGTCAATTTGCATGGATAATGCTTACGCACGCAGCCGCCAATACAGTGCCATTCCTAGAGGTCGCCTTCCTGGTTGACCTCGCCACGACAGACCTTGTTCCAGTCGCGAACCGTAAGTTGTCCGATAATTTTGGCGTTCTTTCTCGGCACGAGATCTCGGTTAGGGCCGACAAAGCTCCCAACTCGGAGCCCAGCGTCCTTCCAATCGTCAAGTAGCACTGAGCGCCAAAACTTTGCATACTTTCGAGACTTGGAATAACAGGCACGCACGAGAAACGCCTTCGGTCCAGCAGCGATTACGACACATGGACGCGACTTACCGCCCGCCTCGGGGTTGGCCGAGTCGTAAGCGATGTATGCCTGAATGACCGAGCCTCGCAACTGGTCTGCGGCTGAGAGTCCCGCCCCTCGTTCTACATGCGGATGCTCGAGACGTTTCTGTTCAATCACGTTCTTCGACTCGGGTTTCGTCGAAGACTTTGCTGTCGGCTTGAGCTCGACCTTCGGTTTCGACTTAACGCGCTTCTTTCGCACGGTGGGCTTCACAACCGCAACCTGTTTCTTGTGGTGTGTCTTCCGCTGTTTACGAAGTTCCTTCGTCGCAGGATCTGCAGCGCGTGACTTGGGCTTGGGGAGCGGGATTGGTTTTGAGTCGTCTGCTTTGACTTCGAACAATCCGTCTGGCTCAAAGTACTGCTCGAGCATCGAAGATGCGGGGAAATCCCCCGCCGCCACGCGCGCGTAGTAGAGCATCGTCAGCAACCTGCCGTGCTGTCGGACGAGTTTCGGAGTTAAGCCGTCTAGGTCATCCTGCGTTGGCTCACTGAACGCATCGCCAAGCAGCTTCTCGGC
>Ga0194117_10002473_pt1 | contig 19624 bp, 9 predicted proteins | sample TA2MahsurfametaG_FD_160579 | JGI IMG/M metagenome (GOLD analysis project Ga0194117, IMG submission 160579) | Freshwater microbial communities from Lake Tanganyika, Tanzania - TA2015009 Mahale N1 surface | ecosystem: Environmental > Aquatic > Freshwater > Lake | place: Tanzania: Lake Tanganyika...
CCCCCAGTTCTGGCTATTTCTGCCTCTCTTCTTCAAGTTATTTTAATGCCTGGTTACGCAGAAGCAGTTCTTGTCTTTTCTTGCGGAATTATTCCAGTTGCAGCTTCTACTTACTATCCCATAGTGCTGCACGTTCGTATCTCTCCTTTTCTTCAAGGTAACTAAGTGTCAAATGTGGTACAATTGCTGTTTTTATGCCTCGGTTGGTGGGTCAAAGACTGTTTTGTGGAGCCATTGGTAGTAGACTAGATCACGCATTTACCAGTCTCCGGGCACTTTGAAGCGAATCTATCGTTTGGTAGGTAATCCATAATACGAGTAATATTGATAGTATTTATTGCCGTCCCTATCTTCTCCGATGCACTCTCGATTCAAACGTTGGTTTTCCAGTTCCTCTCCTATGTATCTGAGTGAAAGGATAGGTACCGTACGAAGTTGACGAACTTGCTGGACTTGAATGCTTTCCACAATTTAATCATATTATGTTTATAATCTATGAAATGAATCATTTCGAAAAAGATAGATGATTAGAGGGATGAAATCTTAACAGAATAAAAATAGATGATCAGTCGAACAATTTCAGCAAAATCTGCATTTCTTTGTTTATTATGCTTTTTTTGGAAAAATCTGAAGAAAAAGCCGAGAGGAGTTACTCATGTAACTTTATTGTTTTTGATTTTAGTTAATCTAGTTTATGTTTTCTTTCCTCCTATTGCTTTGAGTTACCATCTACACCTTTTGACCTTGAACCTCTTGTTGCCATTAGATTTGACTTAGATGATACCATGTAGCTGTTGCTCATGTTTGCTACTGTTCGCCCAGGTTTTATAGCTGTCTGGCATTATTAGATGATTTCAAGGTTGCTGGAAAAATGGCGCTCAGTTTTCTGTTCACTATATTTGGCATGGTTTAGCTGCTTAACGGGGACTTTTGCATTAGAAATCTCTTTTAAATTTGGTGACTCGATTTCAGATTGTGACATTCTCTTGCTTCTGAGTCGCTCATATTATTTCAGCTGCATATCGATGTCATTAATTCCGCTGAGAAGATTGACACTGCAGTTGAGATCGGACTTGGTTTTGCTACGGTACTCCTGATAGAGAGAAGATTTCGGTTTGTTTGATCTGACAAGTACTGGTTTCATCTTAGCAATTCAGAAATATTATTGGCGAACAATAACTTTAACTAGAAGAAATCCGCTAAAAATGAGGGTTTTCTATGTTGCAAATATAAGTCTGTAATATTCAGTAACTAAATCAAATCCTATCATTTCCTGAACTGCTCGTACTGTTAGATTTCCAAAAACTACATGACTTAGAAAAAGGATGGAGGTAGAGGGTAGTTGCCTTACTAATCGCGGTCTACATCCATTTCATTTGTGTAGAGTTGTAAATACTCCTGCAAATTCATGAATCTATTGCAGATCAAAATTCCCATGTCGTCACTACTCAGCAAAATCATGTTTCCGATTTTATGTGAGGGATTTTCAGCACGTTTCCTGGCACCATCGATGAATTGTTCGTATATTTAGAAAGATCTGTCCTGTATTTGCTCTTCTGTCTTTTAAGTTTAAACTAGGATAGGACCTGACTGTGGATTGTTATCGCAGTCGACCGTTTTGAATAGTTGCCGAGAATTTTCATAGCTCTGGTGCACTATCCTTATCATGTTGACTAAACTTGGCTTCTTTGATAAAGAGGTTTGGAGATGGATGAGATAGTTGTTGATAAATGAAATGTTTTGGGCCTACAGCAACTGCACGTAGAATACTCCCTTGATATAGAAGTAGCTTTTGACTTGCTTATGGTTTGCCAGAGACTCTTTAATCTGTATATGACTATATCTACGTAAACTTCGATATTAGTTGAATCGCGTTTGATTTATTCTTAGTTAAAGTAGCCGACCAACATGATTCTTTGGTAGCTGCGGCCATCTATTTCTCTTTGTTGCTTGATGCTGTCATATAGAGTGTCTTTTTGAGCCATTCTATAATTTAAATGAAACTTATAATATATGTAATCAATAACTGAGCCAACGCAAACTGCCGTCATTCCAACCTGTCACTAATTTGCCATCAGTGTCCTTAGCCATGCAATATAGATGTAGTTTCTATTACTACTATTAGATTTCAGTTGGATTGTTTCTGGCATACTAAGAGATGCATTTGCCTTATTTGAAGTATCTTACTTAATTTTTGGGGGTACATGCAATTATGTTACCTGAGTCACTTAATATTAGAATTGTTACGTGAATGCACAGCTTAGGACACCAGTTGTGTAGAATTACTGTTTTCTGTTACTAAGAGACCAATAAACATCTCTCACTTTATCTGCTTTTGAGTCATAAATTCTAAGAGGATGTTCAGGTTTGTTGTTACCTAAAAGAATTTAATCTCCACGAATATCGATAGCTTCACCTCCAATGTAATAGCCAAACAATTGTTTGACTGATGTTTTAAATCTGATGTCCCAAAAATGGACTGAGCGATCCCATCCTCCACTTAACACTAAATTTGTATTTTATGTGTGCCATTTTAGACAGAATACCCTATTTTCGTGCATACCCAGATGACCATTCTAAACTTCAACTGGGTCGCCTTTGTTTAGATGACCAAATAAGATTTTGCCTTACTACGCACTAAAGGCGTAGTAAGTACCCTCGGGATTGATCTAACAAGCTTGGATCATGGTGTTATACTAATTTATCTTTGATTTACTTTCTTCGAAAAGAGTATTTGCCTTGAAGTGGCGTGCCAATACTATACAGACCCTTCTGAATGTGCAACCATCAAAGCATGTCGAATTTGACTTTTATTTGGATTGTGGGCTAATCCTACGACAGGCGAAGAATCTTCGCTTTTCAAAACAAACTGTACACTATCATTAGTGTAATACTACTTTTGTTGACTAGGTGATACTATTTTCACTACTCCATTTGAACAGCCTGCTGCCAAAAGTGAGTTATCAGTAAGATACTAAAGACTTTCGATGGAACCATCATCTATTTTGAGTATATCTTCGTTAAAGTTGTCGGGCACAGTGACTAGGAGTTATTTAATGGTCTTTTTGTGAACCATGGGTATTTGTGGTAACTGTACGGGAGGTAATTTGTATGCTTCTGGATCATTATCGATTTCTTCGTGCTACATGTTAATTAAATTTTAATTTATAAACTTGGCTTATCATAGTAATCAAATTTCACAATTAGTTTTGCTAATCTTTTTTGGATCTTTTTCTTGGTCTACGTTTGCCTGTGCTTTTTGACGATTATGCCTGTTGTTATACAATTTAGAAGTACTTGTCCATATCTGATGCATATTTTTATCTAATTTATGACCAAATTGCAGCTTTTTTAAAGTCATTGAAAGGTTATATCCAAATAACAGGCTACTTCTTATCTCCGATCAGTGTGTAAAGGCCTAGACCTTATTTTCTAAGAGTTAGCTTCTTCAACAATCCTTAAAACTGAAGGCTAAAAGCAAATAAAAATTTCTGAGTAGTAAAGAAACATTCTCCTAAATTATAACCATCTTACCCTTAAAACTAAAAGATGAAGAAACTACTGATTCATTTTTGAATGATTAGAAAGAGATATCTCCTAAAGTCTACTAAATTTGGTTGGTGGTGAAAGATTATGAGCGAAGGTCAGAACACGTAGGAGAATCTTGCCTGTGACTCAGCTTAAAACTTATGAAAATTTGATTCAAATTTTGAGCCCACTTGAATACCGGTGTTGTTGTTACATGTTACTGATCAGACATACTGATTTACTGAAGTATTCTTTGGTATGTTTGGAGCCGATCGTTGATGACTCTGATGATTCGATGACCATCAAATTTTTTATAGTTATATAGTAGTTGGAAACATTCTAGTGGCTGCGAAATCAACTCTATTTCGTCTGCTACTCGATCTGGACATGTAGATTGGCTGAGGACAAGTGTAGATAACAGCAGTATTATTATCATAGGTCTATATTATAAAAAGAAATCTAAATGTATTTACTGCCTGTATTGTAATATATACTAATTTGATGTGACATATTTCATCTTGAGTATCATCACTTTTTATCTGTGCGCAAGATGGCAAGACGAGGATCGTTGTTGAGTTTTTCGTCCATCTGTTGGAACTTGTTGATTGCGTTTGATTCGAACCTTCCAGATCTGAATTCTAAGATGCTGATTTTGAACTTTACTTCACTTAGTTCTTTCTCGTTCTTTTACTACTGTTTCTTTTGGTATTGCTCTTATAGTGCTTTGAGTTCATTTTGTTGCTTCTGTAGTCTCTATTGTATAATTTTGGCCCTCGCAATTATTCTTTCTTTCATTTTCTTCATCACGTCAGTTTTGATTTCTACTGCAGTTTCGTAGTTGTTAATGGGTTCGTTCGGATTAAGTCCTCTCTTCTCCAAATATGGCTTAAGATAATCGTTGGCATCTTAAAGATCTTTATCATCATCAATCTTGGACTTATTTTCTTTGAACTTTTCTCTGGCCTTATCGTAAAGTGTTTTCTCAATTGTAAGGATGCCATGTCTCATCTGTTTGTATTCTTCAGAAATAATGCCTTCCTCATTTCTGATATTTTGATAGCAATCTTTTTCCTTTGACAACAGATTCTGGTGTTCTTGTTGAATTAATGAATCATCCTTCTTTTCACTAGCATCTATTTTTCCATATCCTAAAATTTTATCTCTTGCATACTCTTTTTTTAGAGGCTCGATCTCTCCTTAATCCATGTGATAGAAGACACTTACTTTCTCTTTCTCAAAGTCAACAGACATCTTAGCTATCTGTTATTTAGCAGGCATTAATTTGCTTCTTTCCCACTGTTGGCTCATTTTCAAAATTTTGACTTTACCAACGTGATTTTCATCATAGAAGTAATTTTTGGCTGTGTTAACACTCTCGGGCTTGTCTTTGACGAATGTCACGCTACGACAAATAATCTTGTCATCTCTATTTTCATAGTATTCTGTTGTTTTTTACCCGATTTTCTCAATTCTCTTGATGAGCCCATCTTGATTTCTGTTGGGATAGTATGTAATAATTCTCATTCTTCTGTCAACCTAAATCACTTGTTTCCAGTGAGGTGCTTTGCCAGGCCCATAAAATTCAACACATTTGAACTCATAAGGATAGCGATATTTTCTCTACAACTTGTCACTTCTGTGTTTGTAGAAATAGCCGATTTCTTTTATTCTTAGCTTCTTGTAATCCTTGATTAAAAAATTTTTACATCATAGAGGGTGTATTTAAGGACTAGACCGTCTTGTTGGCTGTAACCCGCATATTTTTATACCTTGCATTTGATATAGAATGTCGTGGTCTATCCTAGCGGGGTACCCATTATAAATCTATCCTTTTCGATATAAATCTTGGGACTCCAAGGTGGCGGCATATCTAATGTTTGTGCAAGGTACTTCAAGTTTTCTTCCTAAATAGGTGGTTTGCTCATCTATTTTAAAAGCTAATTACTGTTGGATCATCAATATCGTGTACTTCTTCCTACCCTATATTTCTGAACAGTTAATCCGGAATCATAACGTATTCCCAAGTAATGGTTTCATACAATTCGAATTTGATTTAATCTACTTTATGGCGAGGCTGCATATGGATGAAGAAGTTGGTATGGTTAAAAATAGCATCAACGAGCAGATAAGGACTATTTTTGATGTCATAAATTTTACCAGTTGAAGGCTCAATAAACATATCTTGAGTGACTCCCCGCTTTCCTTTTTTTAGTAAGACCCAACAGTGTACTCTCTTGCCTAAATAGAGATCGGGTGTTAGTTAGTCTGGTTCATCATCATCGATGGTGAGTGCTTTTAAAGCCAGTTCTTCTTTGGCTTTCCTCTAGTTTTAAATCATAGTCTTATCGAAGGTGGAATGAGTGATTCTTTTGGGAAAGATAACTTCATCTAAATTAAATTCTTCTTTGACATCTTGGTTCTAATCAGGCTGTCTTAAACCTGGCAAAAAATCACACTCCATTAATGCTTCATTTTTGCTTGTTATCTCCTTTGGTGCAATTCCATACACACAGTAAGCATCATATCCCACTCCGATCAATAATGAGGCAAGTAGTATACTCATGTCAAAGCAATCTCCTTTTTGCCATCTGGCAACATTAGCTGGGCTAGGTATACACTTTGGAAATTAATCTGGAGGATCAAGTTCTTCATATTGTATGAACTTGCTAAGTCTTTGAGCACACTCCTCGTAATTATAAAGTTACAAAAATCCAAGTTTAGTGGGTCTAATGGTGGTGCAAATGAATTTATAGACATCGCATTCATTTTTGGGATAGAGAAATAGCTAACGGTTTTATCCGATATGTTGCTGAAATTGTTTTTTGAATTGAATGACATGCTCGAGAACAAGTTCTTCCTTGGGTGTATTTTCACGGTAGGCAACAGCAGGCGATTCCTTCTCTTTGAATTCTCGACAACGTTTGAGCTTCTCGTTGATGACGTTCTTTCTCCTTTGAAAGAACTACAGCAATTGATTGTCCATTTCCGCCTACATTTTAAAAATATATAACTGAGATTACGTATCATTCATCGATACCTTTATACATTTTTTACAGAATTATAGAAATCAATCTTTGTAGTGTTTGTAGTGCTGGAAGGTTTTTAAGAACTGGTTGTTCTTTGCGAAAGGTTGGCTGCTACTGCTTTTTGACATGTAGATGGTGCCGTCCGTCAGCTTCTAGCGCCAGAATGTTGCAGCCTATTGTCTCTAGTATCCCACATTTGTATCAACTAATTTACGGAGCTATTCGTCACTTGATATCTGTGCTCTTTATTTGAAACCTAGCGACTCTTTAAGATCATCATCAACGTTTTAAGGAGCAACAGGTACTCCACTTTGATCGTACATGATGAGCCTACCGATTCTATTTTGGTCTAAAGGTTTGGGAGTAAATGTAGTTTGGTTTGTGGTTGTAAATTATCCTTTTTTGGCCTATTACTATCTTTTCTTCTATTGCTATTCGATGCTTAGTTTTACTTCTTTCAAGTACTTAGTTAAAGATTATTTACAAGTTGTTCCAAAATTTGGTGTTTTTTGCCTGTCTTTGCGAAAGACTCAGCTTTGTTCATGCCTTTTCCATAGCTATGTTACTTAATTTGTACTGGTAGTTTTCGCTTTTAGGTAGAGGGTGTTCAGTTTCTCCAAACACTCTAAATTTTGTATCATCTATGGGGGTAGGAGTTGGAATGCTCCCTGTGAGTAGTAGATCTTGATGTTTTTTAGGTTGGTGTGTTTTGGTGACTGCTCTACCTTACCCTTTTTTTTCTCGATGCACTCGTTCTTCATACCAGTTGGCGATGAGAGTGCCTGGGTAGATGAATTTTTACCTGAAGTTTTGGGTATATTCTTATTATAAGAGTCAAGTTGTGTCTCGTTATGGCCTAGCATTATAAGTTATATTATTACGAAAGAGAAAAATTGTGTGTTTGTATTTTTTAATACTAAAAAGTAAAGCTTTATATTTTCTGGATGATATATTTCATTGGGAAAAGATGTAAACTACTTTTTATAATATTATAATGGAGAAGTAATTGAAATCCTAAACTGGTAAAGATTTCATTAAGGTCAAATTCGAAAGCCAAGGCAAAATTTACAACAAACTTGTTAGCTGCAAGGATACAGACTATAAGGAATTTGCAAAAAAACTCAAGGCTGGTCTAAATCTACACACATAAAAATACTATAGATTGTTTTATATCGACCACACCAAAGAAGAAATTGATATAACCTCCCAGTAAGATTATGAGGTCCTCATTTTAAAAATGTAAAAAATGATATTGTATCTACAGGAGAGCAAGGACCAGCAAGATCATTTTTGTAAAAGTATCTAGATAATGGATGAGTATTAAATTCTGAAGGAGCGATTGAACTAGAAAAACTAATAGCTAGAATAACTAAACAAGAAATATAAAGATTTAGACATGAAAGTTAGAGATACTATTTTAAAAAAATGTGACTTTTTAGAGAAAGAATTGAAAAAATTTAAATAGAATATCAAGACAAAAATCAAAGCGAAACTTTAAGAGCAATTCTAATAGATTGATGCAGGAGTTGAGAATAACCCGAAGAATGCTAAGTATACATTTATACATAAGGTGAGCTGTCAGAGTAGCATCTCATAGTGTTGCTTCAAAAAGAATATAGTTGGACGAAGAAACAGATGTATCATATGCTAGTCTGATTTTTGTTATACATGTTCTCAGAGAGAATTTAAAACAAAAAATGGGATAAAGCATGATTGCACGCATCCGATGATAGAATTCAAAGAAGATAGATGGGACAGCAAATTACTATTCAAAAAGTAATAGAAGAATTTGACTAAACCTAAATAAAAGTAATAGATCGTAGTTAGGATAAATCCAAAACTAAAATAAAAATAAGATGAAGAAAAATTGATAAAATATGTTGCTTAAACGTTAGAATGGTCTATATCTCAGGCTCGTTAATTGAGAAGCAACTATCCTCATCTCACTCCTTAAGAATTGATTGAAAAAGCGTTCGAAATATGATGATTATCTATGAAGAATGTCATATATCAAAATTGATCCATTCGAACTACAATTTTAAAGTCATTTTGATTGTATTCAGAACACAGAAAGGACAAGTTCTGTATATTTTTATACTTTTGGGAAAGATCAAAAATAATTATATTTGATGACCCCATAAAACTTGACCAATTATGAAAAATATCTACCATCAGGCAGTAGCTTCTCTCCAACAAGCACTCATACATATAAAATACACAGCCCATCAAGATACAAAGCAAAAGATCTACATCAAACCAAAATGTAGTTTCAAAATTCAATTACTCCCTCAAAAAAAACAAAATACTAAGACTCAACATATCTAAACTAAACGGCTGAAAAATTAGCCTTAAAAGAACACAAAATAGTTAATTGGAACGAGTGCAAATTAAGGGAGTAGAATGATTATGATTATGTGGAACATCTGAGAAATATTTTGAGACATCTTTAAGATACGGCCTCAATACTCGAGGACAAGAGAAGAAATAATAAATAGATCTACAAAAATAGTTTATAACAAATGATAACAACTAAAAATTAGCTACAACTCAAACAACTCCTTTTGGAAGAGTAGTTATAGGAATTGAGATATATACTCAAATAGAAAGAACAAAATCAATGATAATTTACATACCGTATAAGATTGCTGATTTTCAAAATAGAGGACGATGAGTGAGTATAAGTAAAAAACGCCCACCGTGGGGCTTGAACCCACGACCATTAAGTTAAGAGCCTAACGCTCTACCAACTGAGCTAGACGGGCTGCTTACTTACAGTTTTACCATTCTTTTTAATAGCTATGGATCGATTTTGGCTTTATAATTCTAAACCAATCACATAAGATCTTCCATATGTTAAATTTTTTGAGCAGTTTCTTCTGAGATTTTTCCGAGATTAAGCTTAGAAAGTTAATTTCTACATCTCTAAATCATTTCCTTTTAAATTTTATCACGTATTTGTTTTTCCTTTAGCCATTTAATAGCTCCATATTCCTATACTTTTCTCTTCTGAACCTTCAAATCCGCAACTTGTTCTTTTACTTAATCTTTCTTATTTAAATCCTACAGCTTTTTTCTCAGATTAGAGATGTGTTATTGTCTAACTTTTGACTAAATAATTTCTTCACCGATTATTTTTCCATCGAGAACTTTCAGTATCCTATGTGCTAGATACTTCAAATTCACATCATGCGTCACCATTACTAAGGTTATTTTCTACATTTCGTTCAGTTTAAGCATAATATCGAGTACTATATGTGTATTTCTTGTATCGAGATCTCCTGTGGGTTCGTCAAGTAAAAGTACTTGAGGCTTATTTGCTAGAGCTCTAGCAATTGTTACTCTTTGTTGTTCTCCACCGGACAATTGATTAGGAAAATGTTTCAATCTATGCGACATCCCTACGGATTCCAAAAGTTTCTAAGCTCTCATAGATATTTCTTATCCACTAAGATCTCCCTAAGTTTTAGCTAGTTTACTTTTAGAATCATCGGTAGTTATACGTTTTGTTTGGCAGTTAGTGATGAGATTAAGTTGAAAGTTTGAAAAACGAAGCCGATATAGTTGAGTCTGAGTCCCGACAAAATTTAATCCGTAGTACTCTCTTTAATCTTCTAATGATAAAGCTGTAGGTTCCCCTAGTTTATATTTTGTTTACTTTTGTTAGTTTGTCAATGGTGCCGATAATATTAAGCAAACTGGTTTTTCCACCTCCCGAGTTACCCAAAATCATCACGAACTATCCAACGCGTATATTAAGAGAAACTCCACGTAGGGCAGCAACACCTTCTAGACCGAAAAGGTAAGTTTTATGTATGTTATCTCCTGAAATGATGATTTTTTGATCTTGAAATGAGTCAGTATCTTATGTTTACTCATGTAATGGTTGTCTCATGTTAAAGGCACTTAATGAACTAACTTATAATTAAGGAACAGTAATTATTAGTTGGTGAGATAAGGTAGAAATTTAAAAGTTTTGAGAATAATATCTTCCGACGAATTCTTTTTATTTGAAAATAATGATTTCCAAATACCTTGGCAGTATTGGTACTTCTAATCCTAGAGAGAAAAACTTGTTGGATGTTTTTCTTTCTAATTTGATTGTATTGAGTAATGAACTGACTTATTTTAGAAGAATTCTTTTATTTAAAGCAAATATTTTTGTGAAGCTGAAAGTATAAAACTATTTGAGTTATGTAACCAACTAGGCATGCAGTTTCATAATCAACATTTATAGTCATTAAAAAATTGCACAAGAAAGTTTTATTTTCTTTGTTTCGGTTTAAAGGTAAAAGCAAAGGCTTAGACAAAAGTTTTTAATGACAAAATTAAAGGGGATAAAGCAGTCGCATTTGAAGGTTGGCATCTAAACTCATTAAGTTCGTTGTTCTATTAATTAATTAAATATTAGTTAGGCTCCAACATGGGAAAGAAAACAATCAACAAACAATCACCTACATGTTCAGGTCGATGGTGTTAAACTCACCTCTTCTCAATCAGACCTGTTTACGTGACGCTCTCGAACCCTAAAGAAGACTCTCTTCGGCTTTGCCCTAAACTGAATAAGTAGAACATAGGTCATTTAGAGATAAAAAGAGATACTAAAAGGTGCTACCCAAGCTGAATCTCGACCGAAAGTTCTACACTCCTACGTTTATTTTGTAGGAAGATGAGGTAATTTCAAACTAAAGATAGAGACTGTATATTGACCATGATAAATCCAATCTGCGTAACTTTGAGCAGAGCAAGATGTCTTAGTAGTAATAGATCACCTAAATCGTAAGTGACTTCTTCATAATTCTTCGGAATTATGCTTTTTGATTTACCATGATAATGCAGATGATTCCCAAAGTCAACAGCTCAAGTGCTTTTTGCCGCGTATGCCGTTAGAATTATGAAGATTACCTGTAGGTACTGATGAGTATATACAGCATTGCAGTTCCCTCGGACACATCCAAAACGTGGCTAAAAACCCCTACTCGACTTTTATTGTTGAGTTAGTGGAAAATTTCAAAACGAATGGATGCAAATAAACATTAAATCAAACTCCAAACTCTAATTAAAATTACATCAAAAATAATTACGTTTGTCTCGATGAAGAAATAGACTGTCAACTGCAAGACAAGGAGACGAGCTTTCGTGTCAAATAAAATTACCACTCAAAACCTCACAGCCATCCCGAACTCTGATAATTTTAATATGACATTTATTTCGACTCTTCTCCGCCATCGTCACAACGATATTTTAATACCTCTTTGTCTTTTATAATTCTGCCCTTTTATAATAATTCCATTAATGTTTCAGGCAAAAATGGAGTGATTAATTCAGGGAACTTAATAATATTTGTTTATATTCTAAAGGCAAAGTTATAATATAATAAAAGTAGATTATTTTATAATTCGTTAGATCTGTACAATGCAGGGATAAAAAAAAATATAAAAGTATCAGTTCAGTCTAAAAAAACTGCTAGGCCAAGGTTCCTACGCTATGGTCTACTTAGGCAAGTAAATCTAAACATTAGAATCTGTGGCAGTCAAAGTTATAGACAAAAAGATATTCTCTAACGCTTACAATGTCAAAAACATTCAGTCTGAAATCGATATTATGAAGAAGGTCTCACATTAAAATATCGTCAAACTCTATGATATCTACCAAACTCTCAACAACATGTATATTGTCACTGAACTGTGCCAAGATGGTGATTTGTATAGATTGTTGCAGAAGAAAAGGAAACTTTCAGAAGCAGAGGCTAAAAACTATCTCAAAGATATTATGAATGGAGCTAAATATCTACATAAAAATGGCATTATTCATAGGGATTTGAAACCTGCCAACATATTGATTAAACAGGGTGTATGCAAACTTAGTGATTTTGGGTTCGCCAAAAGTTTGAATGAAGATGAAGTAGTTATGAAATCAATAGTGGGCACTCCTTTGTACATGTCTCCTCAGATCTTGAAAAAAGCTAAGTATACAACCAAATCAGATTTATGGTCGATTGGACTTATCTATTATTAAATGCTCCACGGAAAAACACCTTGGCCGGCACAGAACTAAATTTAGTTAATCAATGGTATTTATAATAAGAAAGTTACATTTGCAAGCGATATCTCTGAAAAATCGAAGGATTTTATTAAAAGATGTTTAGAGATATACTAAGATGATCGAATCAGTTGGGAGGAGGCATTTAACCACAGATTACTAAGTGATGAGCCAATCAAAAAATCACTCAAACCGACTATTTAGTTGTAAAAATTTAGTTAAGATAATCAAGATAAGGAAAATGGTGATACTAGTCTCAATAAAATCAGGACGCCAACATGTAAACCTTACTAAAAATAAAAGAAGTCACCTCTGGTTTTTTTCAAAGCAAATAAAGAAGGATCTAACATTAAAGCCAAAAGACCTTAGTAATCTTGTTTGACACCAAAAGGAAGGCAAACACCCAAAGGTAAGACGAACCTTTCAAATCTTAAACAAAAAAGTGAGATATCGATGAAAAAATAGAAGAGTTCGGATAACCACTAGACGGTGAAGAAGAAAATGCGTCGATAGCTATCTCAGACAGGCAACATGCATTAGGCTTCTCACCAGAAGTGATCAATATTAAATTGTTCTGAACTATTGACTTGCAAGAAATCTTTCTATTTGTCTCTATATGATTAGAATTGTTCTCTAAAGTTACAATGGTGCTAATAATTTCATTTCTACTTATGTTGTATTTTGTAGATTTTCTAAGACCTTAGATTATACTTATTATGAGCAAAATTTACCATTAATTAAAAGATTTGTTAATAGGAAGCAAGATGACTAGTTCTGTTTTGCCGTCTTAATTAGATTATTTACTTGACCTTTTCATATGCCCTGAGGAAAAACTGGAGTCTTTTCAAAATAGTTCTTCTTCTCCATAAATCTTTATAAAATTGATGGAATAACCCTTAAAAAAAATTTCTGTAAGTAATAAAGATGCGACTGATAATGAAACTTCATTTAAACTTACAAAAGATGAAGAAAATCCAATTGCACAAACTTTTTAATTAAATTAAACCTACCAGTATTTCGATACTAATTAATATATATCTTTTCCTAAGAAGTTAGAGGAAAAAATTATTAACAGATAGAGCTTAAAATGGAAATAAAAAAATTCTAATACAATCAAGAAAATCGGAAGGATTATCCTAGACAATCTCTCCGAATATGACTAGTTTTAAGAGTAAAATACTTCAGTAAAAGATATGATGGAGCTTCTGTCACACTCACAAAATAAAGTATACATATAGTAGTACAAATGGAGAGATAGGTTTAACACCCAACATCTTAAGTAGCTGTTCAAGGCTAAAAACATCAAATTGATGAGTTTCAATTTAAAGAAGACCAAGCGATTATTGTGTAAATATCTACGAAAAGTTGTGATGAAAAGCAAGCAAATAAAAGAGAGCAGTAAGTTGAAATATCTCAATACAATGAAGTGTTCTGCTCTAAGGTGTAGCAATCCAAAACTAGCAATAAGACTGCAAATGTCAAACTAATCCAAATGATTCCCTTTGCAATTATTTTAAGATCTCTATTTATTCTTTGATATAAGCTGAGAAGAATATGAATATTAATGGATTTATTTTTATATTGCTCGCACAATTAGGATTCTTATTGTTTTACAATAGTAGCAAAAATCTACAAATATTATAAGTGATGAACAAGATATTCATACTGCTCTTATTAACGATCGTAGCAGTCAACTCGAACAAAAATTGTGCTGAGGGTTAACTCTGCAATAAACTTCAAGCAACAGAAGGTACATAAGCATACTTCCTTTCTCCACATGGCTTGGGAAGAACACCCGAAGTACCTTGGGCTTTGGATAAAATCAGAGGACAAGTCAAACTGAGACGTACTACTTGCAACATCTCATCAATTACATATATCCTTGACAATGCCACATTAGATATGGCCTACAACTACAACAATCAACAGACTAATATTCCCTAAATTGAGCTAGTTCAGGTGACAGGAGGAAGAATCGAGTTCACTTATAAGTTTAACTATACAAAGATCGAAAACAAAAACACAATCACTGGATACGCCTATGGTATTTTTGGATTTATAAAGGTTCAGTTTTTTCTGATCCAATCACCTACTACAAAAACTTTAACTTTTGTTAAGGTTTTCTTTGCTGGTTACTTGCCCGCAACAAAAACGTAGACAAAGTTACGATTGATAAAAGCAGAATGAAAATTAAAAGAATGGATCCTTTCAATCAGACAGATCTCGAAAACATTCAAAACATTCTTGATACAGTTACTGCTCAAATCGACCCATCCAACTTCAAAACTCAGATCCTTCAAGTTTTCAATTAAATCTTCCCTTTGGCTTTGAATGACTCTCTAAATCATGAGACCTTTGGCGAAAATATTAGCTATACCTATCACAGTAATACTCACGGATAGATGAAAATGAATATTAAGCATCAGGTCTGGGGAGTAAAAATATAACCTGAAAATGGATATAAAGTTATCTTTGTTTCAAAAATTGATGGTTGGGACGAATAGTTTTGTAACATTACTGTCCCTTTGACACCAGCCAGTTTCAGGTACAATATTTGCTACTTAGTGCATATGGTGGATCTCAATCTTATCACTTGAATTGCTTGTATGAAGGAGTTGTGAAGTATATGTATTCCAATGGCTGGTTGGATACAGTTTTAAACAAAGAGTGGGATGTTGATGCCTTCCAATTTTATGCTGGTGATCTTTTCGATCTCATCAACAACTTATATCTTTCATTCTATCCCAAATAGATATTAGATGGTAATTGTATTGCTCAGAAGGAAGGACTTTCATTTGTTTCTTCCCGATAATTCGATGCTAACACATACTCGTTATCTGCCACCTATAAATGCAATTTAAAGGGAAGTAATAAAAATGGAACTACAACTCAAGTAATGAGGTTTACAGCTAAAACCAGAATATTCATTGTTGTTGCTGCCACTACTAACAGTTTGACATTCAAGGTTAAAGCAGTTGATATTGATGATCTTTCCTTCGAACCTGTTGGCAATTTCTTCGTGAGCAAAACCGACTTGGCAATGTGGAAAGCTAACAGAATCTTGCAAAAAATAGTTAATACTTATACTTTTGGTACAGATTTCCCAACCATTGCCAGAGAGTCGCCCAAAACGAGAGTTGATAGAGATTGGGTCTTTTACTACGATAACTCACACCTTTAACATCCTGAGAGGAATAGTGTTTTAACGAGCTTGTGAATGATTGATTCTTCAGTGAATATGATTGAAAAATTTTAACTAGGCTCTTTAAAATCTATTATAAGAATAGTTATAGGAAATTCTGATTGTTAAAAATTAAAATGGGGGCTATTGGCTCAATGTGTGATGATGACAAGAAAGCCAAAAAAGAGAGACATACTCCTAAACCTAATCTAAAGCAAATGAATAAACAAGTACTTCCTCAAAAAGGCCTGCAATTTGGAATCTCTGGGAGATGGCTAGAGCACTACAACTGTAGAAAATAAGAAAAAACGTAAAACTCCTTAAGTAAAGGAAGTTGCTAATAAGCAAGAGGAAGATGTCAGTGAAACTATATAAAAAATTTACCCTCCTCCCAAAACAATAAAGTGGTAAAGCTTCTAAATACTTGGATAAATCGGTAGTGGAGGTTTTGGTTCTGTATATTTGGCAGAACTAAAGTAAAATAAGGCAAATGGAATAACTTAAAAATACGCAATTAAGAGAGTGCTAAAGTCATAGATCTTCAGAAAGAAACTTACTTCTAATTTGCAGCTTGAAAAACGTATTTTACAATAAAGCAAAAATAATTTTATAACGACACTTCATTATGCCTTTCGTGATGAGATTTATCTCTACTTCGTAATGGAATGGGCTCCTGGGGGAGACACCTACACTCTCATCAATTAGACTTCGATACGAAAAAATGATTTTAAGAAAATTGGAGAAGATGCAGTAAGATTTATATTAGCTTGCCTCATACTTGGAATGGAATACCTTCATAAATCTAATATTATGTACCGTGATCTAAAGCCTTAGAATATACTCATTTTTGAGAATGGTTACGTCAAATTGACAGACTTTGGACTTGCTAAGTAAATTAAGGAGAACTAGAGGAGTAAAACAGAAGCTGGAACTACAATCTATTATGCCCCTGAAATGGTCCTGAAGGAAGGTTACGGAAAAGAAATTGACATTTGGGCTATTGGTATTTATGCTTACTAGATATCAAGCTATTATCCTCCTTTTTCTTCTGCAGACATAAAGGACAAGTTGAAAGTAAAAAGAGTAGTTAAGCAAGCCTAAAATAACAGAACATGGAAGAATCCAGATATCAGTTCTTAGCTCAAAGATTTTATAAATTCAATTTTAAAATTTGAGCCTAAGGAGAGGTAGGGCTATAATGGTTTTCATTAAATGAAAAAGCATAAATTTTTCACGTGTGTGGATTTTGACTGGAAGTAATTGGAAGAAATGAAGATGAAATCTCCATTGAAGAGCCTTATATAACAGAGACCACTGAAGTACAAACCTTACAATCCGAATGAGGTAAACAAGAAAGTGGCTAAGCCTACGAATTTTAAATCTTAGGAGCCTGAGGCTTGGACTTATGTTAAATAGAGTGATTAGAAATGATAATTAATTCTTTTATCCTAAGACATACACTTAAAAATATATTCGTTAGTTTTTTTAAGTGACTTTTACTAATAAATGACAACTATAATAAGTTTTATTGTAATCATAACATATTTTACTCTTCATATCTGCTGACTGTATACTGGCCATTTCTCTTTATCTTTATATTCTCTAAAAATATTCTAAATCCTTAAGGTTAAGAAGCCTCTCGAAAATCCTTTAAATGTAATTATTCGTGCTTATAGTCAATTTGCCTATCTTCTGAATATTTAATTGCTATTAACAGAATTATGAACACCACCAGCAACAAAAAGCACACATAGATGAATGCTATCAGGAAAAATTCATCTTCAAACGGGTGGTAATTCTATTTCCATTTTATGTTCGTTAAATGCGAGTCTATCACACTACCCACCAGCAACAGTATCAGAGGAACGATTGATAAGTAGATGACCAACTGGAAAAACGAGAAGAAAGTGGAATGAGCCGTATTATATTTAAGAACAGGCACCAATGCCCCATAGGCGATTAAGAGTGCAGTGGCGTTAGCGATTCTTTGGTTTAAAGTACTGTATCCGTCTGTTTTGAGGCCATTTTCCTGTAGAAAGATGAACATGCTCAGAGAGGCCAAGATAATTAGAGGAATGAAGATTTGTATGAAATAGATCATCCAGTATCTATAGATTGGTATCTTTACGTAAAGTATATTCCAATATTTGAACTTGAAAAGCTTCAAATTCTATTTATTTGATTTACTCTGGCTTTCTTCGAATTTCAAATCAAATTACTAAGCCACGGATTTCACAGGTGGATCTTTGAAATCTTTATGTTTTTCTTAGATACCAAGATTCCACATAAAACTCGTACATCTCTTGTTTGTATTCTCAAGTGTATCTTTGTAATAGGGGAAGAGAGCAAGATTGTTGCTGGAAACGATGTAATCTCCGCAATATATTTAATTCAAATAGTTAATTTTGGTGATTTTGTTACGAAGTTTGTCTTTGTCCTACAGTCTAGCCAACTAATTGTAGGAACTATAAGGATTGTTGTGAGTTAGAGTATCGTTGAGGTCGTAACAAACAAAAATTAGATGCCTAGATTAGGCAGAATCACTTTTATATGATAGGTCCCTCTTTTTTCTTGAAATTCTTTTGAGTCTGTGCGTCTCTGAGAATTTAAGGATTATTTTAAGATAGATTAGATTGAAAGGAGCGTAGAATTGTCCATGAGTATGGTCAATAGATGCCTAGAATGTTTTTATTAATGTATATCTAATTTTCTGGCTACTCTTTTCATATTCATAGTAGACAGAATAATCTTACTATAACTTTCTTCCAGCCTACGTTTTAATAGGCAACTCAATCGATATTTATCTTGCCAAACCTATACGCAACATCTTCTCCCTGAAGGAGTCATTCTACAATTAACGAATGAGGTTATCAGTAAGTTGGATGTCGATATTCATAGTACCAGATACTTTCGCACAGGATGTCTAGAAGTCGATGGAGTTAACGTTTTCGAGTGTAAATCTAACGAAAGTTGGAATCAGTATTTGTTCATGATGTTGCACTTTGATGAGGTTTTATTCAATTAATTGGTTCACAGAATACGTATGTTCTTCGCATATTTCGATTTGAGGCTTATTCAATCTGATAATACCTTTAAAATATCCTCTGAAAGTATTTTCCTCCATTTCTTCCACTAGATCAACTTTCTATCCATTGATACTTGCAACAGATATGTTCTAGATTCTGCCTTCGAAGTAAATCTACGAGCAATTTTCGTATACAGATGTCTTTTTGTCTATTGATTTATTTTATTAGAAAAAACCTGTGAAATCTCCGCTGAAAACAAGTCGATCTGAACTTTGGAGGATATTATTAAATAAAAACTCACCGACGAGATATCCTCGAGCATAAAGTTTATCTTCTGTGGAGCGTCTGCTCTATCTTTCATTTCTGTTGAGTTAAGCATGGAGTTTGTGGACTGTAGTAGTTAGTTTTTTCAGTTAATGTTCGACCATTTTAAGTACTAGTAATTACAGAGAACATTAATCAATAAAAATCGGCCTCCATCATTTATTATGATTGACATAGATGTATTTATTTTTCTTTGTAGATTACAAATTCATATTGGTAGATTCATGATAATTATTGTCACAACGAATGAAAATGTCAGTTGATTTATAATCAAGTTGAGAATTTATGTTTTTGAGCCTATCGCATTTTTTGCACAATAAACGCTTAGGGCTCTCCTTCTTTTGTGCCTTTAAAAAGTTTACCATTTTTGAATTGCTCTGGAAATCTCGTCGTGTTATAAGTTACATTTACCCAGCTCTTATCTCCCAAAACATTTCCAATCACGAGATCTACTCCATACTTCTACAGAGCAAAGTCCACTCTTTATTTGAGTTTATTTT